>ENA-OXEE01000260-OXEE01000260.1-human-gut-metagenome-genome-assembly--contig:-NODE-260-length-30493-cov-15.0754_pt1 | contig 30493 bp, 24 predicted proteins | sample MGYA00249824_ERZ652242 | MGnify/ENA primary metagenome ERZ652242 (study PRJEB26925, sample SAMN05826943) | human gut metagenome | biome: ENVO:2100002; feature: ENVO:00000062; material: ENVO:00002003... | reverse complement strand
GAGATGTAGCTCCGTCTCGTGGGCTCGGAGATGTGTATAAGAGACAGGTATACCTCCTTGGAATAATCAATCTTCTGTTCATTTTAATATATCTTAAAACATATTTCAACTATTTTTTGAATGTATTTTGCTCTTTTTTGACTTTTTTCCGGTTTGTAGCCTATGTATCAAGCTCAAGGCTTACTAAAAGTGCCTGATTTACCTTCTTTATTATCTCGCTGTCAAGATGGCATACCTTATCCTTCAGTCTCTTTTTGTCTATCGTCCTGAGCTGTTCTAACAGGATAACCGAATCCTTGATTATATCGTATCTCGAGGAATCTATCTCCACATGTGTCGGCAGCTTGGATTTATGCATCTGGCTGGTTATGGCCGCACATATTACAGTCGGGCTGTGCTTATTCCCGGTGTCATTCTGTATTATAAGCACAGGTCTTATTCCTCCCTGCTCCGAACCGATAACAGGTCTTAAATCAGCATAATATATATCCCCTCGTCTAATTATCATATTATACACTCCGTCCTGTATTGCCTATTTTCAATAATTCATCAGCACTACACAATAAGTATTTCCATATTTTGCGGAAGTGTATTCAATAAAAATTCTCTTTTTAAATATATATCCTCTTAACCCTTTTATTAATATCACATACAAATTCATAGTTAAACCGTCCACACAGGTCTGCCAGCTCATCAACCGTAATAACTGCATTCCCATCATGTCCGAACAGTGTCACCACGTCCTCAAGCTCCACATCCGGAATGTCGGTAATATCAACCATCAGCTGATCCATACACACCCTGCCGACAATCGGAGCCTTAATGCCTCTTATAAGTACATAGCCCTTATCAGAGAGTTGTCTGGGATAGCCGTCGCCATATCCTATTGAAACCGTTGCTATACGCCTCGGTGAGTCCGCCACATATACCCCTCCATAGCTTACCTCATCCCCTTGCTGTATTGTCTTTATATACACAACATGACTTTTAAGCTCCATAGCAGGGTACAGTTCAATATTATGTACAAGCTCATCCGACGGTCTTAACCCATACAATGTGATTCCCTGACGCACCCACTCGAAGGTGCACTCAGGCATATCAATGATTGCCGCCGAATTGGAACAATGTCTATATGTAAAATCTATATTTCTCTTCTTAAGCTCATCAAGAACAAGGCAGAAATTGTCATACTGCTTCTTTGCCTTGGTCTTATCTGCCTCATCCGCCGTAGCAAAATGCATGAAAATACCATCACATATAAGATTAGGAAGAGTCTTTATCCTTTCTATCTCATCCACTGTAGGAATGATGTCATCAGGGTGCTTTGCCGGCAGACCAATCCTGTTCATTCCTGTGTCTATCTTTATATGACATCTGCCGCATTTTCCCATTGCTCCAGCAAGCTCCGAGAGAGCACAAGCCTGCTTATAATCAAACATTGACAAAATTATATCATGTTCAATCGCTGCCACATATTCCCTCGGCGAAATATATCCAAGAACAATTATATGTGAGGTAATTCCGGCTTCACGCAGTTCAACGGCTTCATCTATTGTTGCCACGGCAAATCCTGCTGTGATATCCTTCACCGCATCCGCCACCTTAGCTGCCCCATGACCATACGCATCCGTCTTGATAACCGCTATTATCCCCGTATTTTCAGGCAGAAATTCCCTGCTTTTTAAAATATTTCTGCGTACCGCCTCTATATTCACAACAGCATATGCCCGGTTATACCCGCCTGTAAAACTATCTAAATCCATTATAAATTATGCCTCCAATTCATGTCAACGCCTGCTCACTTAAGCAGTTCAGGTATCGAGTCAATGATGTCCCGCGCCATGACCGAATGTTCTCCAAGTCTGCCCGCCGCCGCATCACCTGCCATTGCATGAAGCTGCACTCCGACAGCAATTCTATCAAAAAAACTGTCCTGCACCCACGCATTAACGGCTGCAAGAATACCTGTAAGTACATCGCCCGCACCTGCCGTAGCCATTCCCGGATTTCCACAGGTACTTAAAAACACCTCGCCGTCAGGCGAAGCCACAACACTCACTGCATCCTTAAGCACACAGTATACTCCATATCGCTTTGCAAATTCAAGTGCATAATGCCGTATATCCGCTGCTATTGCCTTGATGCTGTCTCCGGTCAGCCTGCTCATCTCACCCACATGAGGTGTGATAACAAGCGGAAAAGCCCTGCCTCCTGTCCATTTCCTTGCCAGCCATTCATCAGTGTTCTCCGATATAATATTAAGAGCATCTGCATCAGCAATAACTGGAACCTCTGCATGTGAAAGTACATAGGCTGTAACCCTTTTGGACAATTCATTAACCGACATTCCCGGTCCGATGACAACAACGCTCGCAGCCTTAAGCGCACTCTCCAAAACCGCCTCCGGCTCTTCGCCATAGCTCTTTACTATAGCCTCCGGAAGCATCGATTTAAGATAAGCGTCCGCCGATTCATGCGTGAGCACCGTAACAACACCTGCGCCTGTCCTGTATGCCGCAAGCCCCGACATAAAAGCCGCACCTGTCATATCCTTAGAGCCGGCTATTATAAGCGGTTTTCCGTAATTTCCCTTATTGCTTCTTGCAGGGCGTTTCAGGATATATTTTCCAAAATCCGTACTGCTCTCAAAATATAAAGCACTCACACCTGTGCCCTGCGTTTTTACATATTCGGCAAAATCAAACGGAAGAAATCCTATGTTCTCAACATATAATTCACCTGTGAAGCTTTTCCCCGGGTAAAGCAGCTCTCCAAGCTTGGCATATCCGAATGCGACCGTAATATCAGCGTGTACAGCAGCACCCATCACCTGTCCGTTGGCTGAATTGATTCCCGACGGAATATCAACGCTCACTACTTTTTTACCCGATGTATTGATAAGCTCTACCACTCTTGTGTATGCACCTTCGATATCCCTTGAAAGTCCGATACCGAACAGAGCATCCACAATTACAGTATATTCATCAAAAAATTTTCCGTGTATGTCCTCGTCAAAAAAATATACCGGAATACCCAAATGCTTTACCAGCCTGAGCTGGACATTAAATTCCGGTGTGGCATGCTCTGAATTTCCGATTAAAAGTACATGACATTCTTTTCCATCCATGGCTAACATTCTGGCAGCGGCAAGACCATCCGCTCCATTATTTCCCATGGAACAGACAAAAAGGGCACACGCTGTGCCCCCTGTCCCCATAAGCCCAGCAGTATATTCTGCCGTTTTCATCGCTGCCCGCTCCATAAGCACAAGCGACGGCATACCATTTTCTATAGAATAACTGTCTATTCTCTTTGCCAATATTCCGTCAATTGCTCTTTTCATCGAACGCCTCCATCACTCCCGCTCCTAACATTCCATGCAGATATGTATAGATTTCCTCATTCGTTATCTCTTTATCCTGCTTTAACACAACTCTTTCCTTGAGCTTCTCTCTCATCTGTTCAATCCACTGCTCAAGCATATCTATATCCTGCTTATTCTGATTGATTCTCTGATAGCATACCCTCACACTCTCAAAAATCAATGCGCTGTTGGCTTCTTTTATCTTGTCGGGAAGCTCATCAAGCTCAAGCTCAAGGTTATCCTGCTTCTGTCTCGCCTCGACTATTAACCTCTGGCTTGCCGCCTGCTTCTTAAGACGCTTATTCTCAGGAATTGAGGTATCCTCCGCCGTGTCAAGCACACTCTGTGTGAGCTTATCGCGCACCACCCTTATATCCTTAAGGTCGGTATTGACCTTTCCCTGTCTCTTTAAAAGCTCCTTAAGTTCATTCTCAAGCTTCTTTATCAGCGGAGTCTTCTCGCTGTCCGGAAACAACCGCAGCCACCTCTCATCCAAGCATGCTATCGGAATATTCTTCTTCTTTAAAAGCTCCCATATACGCATCTCCTGTGGTGTCATCTGTTCTTTTTTCTGTTCTGTTTTACCAAACCTGCCCATAATAAGCCGTCCTCTTCATAATTAAAGCAGACATCCCTCTAGCTTTTCCTGTCCGCTTCATCTTAAATATTAATCTGATATTACCACAAATGGGATACTGTCCGCAACACAAAAAAGCAGACCATGCAACGCATAGTCCGCCATTTCATTTCCTATCTTCGGATACTAAAATATCCCTGATTACTTTTCCTTGCGTGCCAATCTGTATGACAGCTGCATAAGGCTCTCCGACAAATGTACATTCTCGACAACAACGTCATCATTGAGTGCCAGATCGGTATGTGCAAAATTCCATATTGCCTTAACTCCGGCCGCAGCAGCCTCCGCCGCAACCTCAGTTGCGCTTGTCTTTGGAATTGTAAGTGCAGCGATATCAATATTCTCCTTCTTGACAAACTCCGGCAGATCCTCAAGGTTCATAACCTCTATACCGCGTACCGTCATTCCGACAAGCTTCGGATTGATATCAAATATTCCTTTTACAACAAAGCCTCTCTTCTCAAACGCAGAATAGTTAGCAATCGCCTGACCGAGATTACCAGCACCTATGATAATCATATTATGCTTCTTGTCTATGCCAAGTATCTTGGCAATCTCTGCATGGAGATACTTCACATTGTAACCATAGCCCTGCTGCCCAAATCCGCCAAAATTGTTAAGATCCTGACGAATCTGCGATGCCGTAACCTTCATTCTCTCACTCAGCTCGTTAGAGGATATACGCTCAACACCGCTGTCGATAAGTTCCTCCAAATATCTATAATATCGAGGGAGACGCCTTATAACGGCGGTAGAAATCTCTCTTTCGTTCATTGGAACACCTCATATAATATATATTAACATTAAAACATTTAACGTAATCTATTATATTCGCTTGTTAAAAAAAAGTCAATTAAAATCGTATAAATTACTTAGCCGGTTATTCATCAGCAGAAAGTGCTTCCCAATCCTCATATAATTTTTCCAGCTTTTTCTCTATCTCCTGCTTTTTCTCATTCAATTTCATAAGCTGCTTTACATCTGAATACACCTCAGGAAGTGCAAGCTGTTCATCCAGCTCGGAATTATCTTTCTCTAACTGCTCAATACTCTTTTCTATCTTCGCTATATCATTCTGCCGTTTTCTTAATTTTGCCTGTTCTTCCTTCTGTGCCTTCCAGTCATCCTTCACGGCGGTGTTCTTTTCACTGCTTACCTGCTTAACCTCCTTAGGTGCAAGTATGTCCCTCTTCTCAAGATAATAATCATAGTTTCCGATGTAGTTGGTCACCGTATTTGCGGAAAGCTCCATAATTCTGCTCGCAGTCTTGTTAATAAAATATCTATCATGCGATACGTATAGCACTGTTCCCGTATATCTGTTAAGCGCCGACTCAAGAATCTCCTTCGACATAATATCAAGATGGTTCGTCGGCTCATCAAGTATAAGGAAATTGGCATTTGACAGCATAAGCTTTGCGAGGGAAACTCTTCCTCTCTCTCCACCGCTTAAATCCGATATCTTCTTAAAGACGTCATCACCCGTAAATAAGAAGCATGCCAGCATATTCCTTATCTGCGTGTTGGTCATATCAGGATATGCATCGCCGATTTCATCAAATGCCGTCTTGTCCATGTGAAGCACATTGTGCTCCTGATCATAATAGCCTATCTCGACATTCGCCCCAAGCTTAACCTTGCCTGCATCCGCATCAATTATGTGATTTATTATCTTAAGGATGGTGGTCTTGCCTGTTCCGTTATTTCCAATCAGTGCAACCTTCTCACCTTTTTTTATCTCAAAGCTCACATTATCAAAAAGCCTGTTCCCGCCAAACGCCTTTGAAAGTCCTTCTACACTCAGGACATCATTTCCGCTCTCCTTTGCAGGCTCTAATTTAAAATGCATTGTCTCCTGCTCGGTAATAGGCTTATCTATAACCTCAATCTTATCAAGCAGCTTTTCACGGCTCTCGGCACGCTTTATTGACTTCTCCCTGTTAAAGGACTTAAGCTTGGCAATAACCTCCTCCTGATGCTTTATATCACGCAGCTGATTATAATATTCCTTAAGCTTTGCATCCATAAGCTGCTTTTTCTTTGCCGCATAGTCGGAATAATTTCCCGAAAATACACTGACAATACCTCTCTCCACCTCAATAACCTTAGTTACCACCTTGTCAAGGAAATAACGGTCATGTGCAACTATAATAACACTTCCATCATAATTCACAAGATAATTTTCAAGCCATGCTATTGAATTCATATCAAGATGATTCGTAGGCTCATCAAGCATAATTATGTCCGGCTTCGACAGCAGTAATCGTCCAAGCGCAACCCTTGTCTTCTGCCCACCCGAAAGAGTATTCATCTTTTTTTCAAAATCACTCTCATCAAAGCCAAGCCCCTTGAGTACTCCCACGACCTCACTCTTGTAAGCATATCCGTTCTGAAGCTCGAACTGGTGCGTGCTCTTAGAATAAGCCTCCATTACAGCCTCAAGCTCAACGCCTTCTTTGCTGTGCATCTCAAGCTCAAGCCGACGTATCTTCTGTTCAAGCTCTATGATATCCTTTTTCACGCTCAGCAGCTCATCATATATTGTATTATCACCGGAAAGCTTCTGGTGCTGTGCAAGATAGCCTATCGTTCTGTCCTTAGCTATTATGACTTCACCGCTGTCCGCCTGATACTCTCCCATGATAATGCGCAAAAGAGTTGTCTTTCCCGCGCCATTACTACCTACTATAGCCGCCTTTTCGCGTTCTTCTATGTGAAAAGAGGCATTTTTTATAATCTCATCTATACCGAATGACTTCGATATATTGTTACATGCTAAAACCATATTTTACACTCCCTGCATACTGCAGGAATTGCCTGCAGTACTGCCACCAATAAATAGCCTGAAGGCTTCACCTTCAAGCTTCATCACTTACTATTCATCTCCAACAATTATATTAACCGACATGGAGATAGGTATTACACCATCATCCGCCGTAAATGTAATCTTATATTCTCCTTCCTTCTCAGGAGTCCAGATAAAATTGCCACTTAACGTATCAAAATCTGCTCCATAAGGAAGCCCCTCCGCCTGCATAAGGATAGTGCCCGATTCACACTCGACCACATACTCTGCGCCATCATCCGCCTCAGACATAAACAGTTCTGCAGCCATATCTATGCCATCCGTAAACGGATTTCTCACCATGACATCAAAACATACCAGCTTTCCGGCCGTGACATGTATATCCTCCACCGGTACAAAATAAGGTCTGTGGACAGTCTGCAAAAGCCCATATTCCTCTGTCGGCACCTCGAATGTATAGCCGCACTCTGTATCATCCTTGACAGCCGCCGTCGGATAAGCATAGAGACTGTCCCGCGGTGTTCCCGGTGCAGGCGCATCGACAAGCACCTTATCGACCCGGTAGTTCTCCCTGTCATGTCCCGGAATAATCGTAACCGCATTGTCCGTCGCATGATATGGATAATCCGGTACATATTCAAAACCGGTCGGTCTTTTACAGCTGTTATCCACCAGAACAATATGCGCCGAATCCTCACATGCCATAAGCTCACAATTCTTTAAAAGACCATCGTGTACATCATCAAAGACAACCGCCGGTCTCTCATCCTCAACAATATATCCAAGCTTAATATTTTCAAGCTCAAGTCCATCAACATGGCGCGCATACAGCCCGTATGCGGGAAGTATTCCCCAGTTGCTCGGTTCAGGATATACATTTGCAAGCTCCGGCACGTTGAAAGGCGACGCAGCAAAGCATTTTCTGTCTGCATCCCAGCTCATTCTTGGAAGCAGACCCTCATTTTTTAAGAAAAAGTCATTTACAAGCCATGGCAGAACCTGTACCGACGGCTTAGAGCCTAGCTGCGAATACTCCCACGCGGTGTTAAGCTGCCTCTGCTCCACTGCATGTTCCATAAGAATACCGCCGCGGTACTCAACATCTATATTCTTGATGCTTACATTCTTTACATGGCTGCTGTCCACACCCATGATAATGATTGGATACCTCGGATCTGCGTCCCTGACAGTGATATTGCTTATCTCGATATTTCTAATTGAGGCAATATTCTTATTTCCGACCGCATTGCCATAAAGACATAAGCTTTTCTTATCTATCTCCCTTGAAAAATCAGGCTCATAGCCTCTGCTCTGATTATTATAAGAGTATTCATAATATTTTCCGTCCTTCTCATAATAATTGGCAGGATTAAGTCTCACCGGATTCTTCTCATCCACAATGTTAAAGTAAGAATGTCCGTCGACAGTTACCTTTCTGGTATAGTTGTATGACGGAACATATCTCATGGCAGGATAAGCGGAATATCCTTCCTTATCCGGCAGCACCCATTCCGTATTATCTATTCTTACATTATTTTCAGCGTTGATAAGCTCCGCAGCACTGTTTCCGGTAACAGGAAATCTTCCCCTGTCCCCGATTCTTATATAGATTGGCGAACTGCTCACATTATCCATTGTACAATCCGTAAACACAATATCAGTCAGAGCCGATGTATCAACCGCTTCAAGTGCGAACCCGCGTGAACGTCTGAAACGCACATTCTTAACCGTCACAAGCTCATAGCCACAGGTTGATTCCGTTCCTAACTTCACCCGTGCGGTCGGACCGCATTTATCCGTTGCCACTACCTTGTCACAGGTATATTTGCCCTTATATACACTCCCGGCATCATATCCTGTAACATCACAGTCCTCTATGTACACGTTATACAGTGGCTTAAGCTCTCCCGCCCCATACGAAGCCTTCATAACGATGGCATCATCGGTCAGCGAATTGAATTTTGAATGAACCACGGTTACATCACGGCAGCAGTCTATATTGAATGCATCCCTTATGGTGTCCACCAGTATTCCATCCACGAGCATGTTCTCCACGCCCTCACAGATAATGGCAAAATGTCCTGCGTCCACTATCGAAAAATCCTTGAACACAACATTCCTACAGTTAACAAGGGCAATCCCCTTGTTACCATACCATGTCCCATTATGCCCATTCTTATTGCGGTACAATCCGCCTTCAGGATCCTCTCCTGAAAGAGCGTACCTTGTATATCCGTATTCATCCTCATAGCTTCCGTCGATAAGTCCTTCGCCGCATATCATCACGTTGGAAAGCTTCTCTCCATATATAAGACTATTGGCAAAATATGTGTGTCCATGATCCTGAAGCCCTGCATATCTGCGAACCTCCGGCTCATCATAATTACCGCCCTCGCCTTCACAATTCTCATGGCTTGTATGTATCTCACTCCTTGCCGCGCGTATTACCGCTCCCCTGCGGATACAGATATTGACATTACTCTTAAGCCTTATCGTGTATGTCCTGTATTCACCCTCCGGAAAAACAACAGTTCCTCCGTTCACAGAAGCTTCTTCTATCGCCCTGTTAATCGCTGCGGCATTCGCGGCGGGAGGCTCCTCAGAACCTGCGCCATAATCCCTTACATCATATTCCTTCTTACCCTTTTCTAACTGCCTCGCCGTTATATTGCAACCCGTGGCTCGTTTCACTGTGTCCATGCTATCCTCCTGTTCTCATCTGTTTCACACTTGAACATATACAATAAATGTAATATAATTATTTTGATTAGTCAATAAAAATAAAAGTAACTACTATTCAGAAATGAGGATTTATATGGATACTATCACAATCAAGGTTGACCCATCCGGAAAGGGTGATTTTACAACCATCAATGATGCTCTCGACTCAGTTGAGGCTGTCAATGACAATATACCTGTAAGAATTGAGCTGGCACCGGGCGAATACTATGAAAGGCTTGAGATAATCCGTCCGCATGTAACTCTCGTCGGTGAGGACCCGGACACCACCTGTATAACGCACAGTCTCTATGCGCTCATGCTCATGGAGGACGGTACCAAGCGCGGTACCTTCAGAAGCTACAGTGTCTTTGTCGATGCCAACGATTTCACAGCGGAAAATATAACCTTTGAAAATGCTTCCGGCGATGGAAGGGATGTCGGACAGGCGCTTGCCATCTACTCAGAGGGTGACATGGTAAAGTATATCAACTGCTGCTTTCTAGGCTGTCAGGACACCATATTTACAGGTCCGCTCCCACCTAAGGAGCTTAAGCCGGGCGGCTTCATCGGTCCTAAGCAGTTCGCTCCAAGAGTCAACGGAAGGCAGTATTACAAGGACTGCTTTATACGCGGCGATGTGGATTTTATTTTCGGAAGTGCCACAGCATACTTTGAGAACTGCGAAATCTTCTCCAACAACCGCGGTGAGGAAATTAACGGCTATGTGACCGCCCCATCGACCCCTGAGGGGCAGGAATACGGCTATGTATTTGAGGGCTGTCATTTCACAAGCAACTGCCCTGCCAACTCCGTATACCTCGGACGTCCGTGGCGCAACTACGCAAAGGCAGTCTTTTTAAACTGTGAGATGGATGCCCACATAAGACATGAAGGCTTCCATGACTGGAACAAGGAAGTCACACACGAAACGGCATACTGGGCTGAATACAACAACACAGGCGAAGGGGCAAAGGGCGAACGTGCACCATGGGTTCATAAGCTCACCGACGATGAGGCTGCACACTACAGCCGTATGAATGTACTGGGCTTCTAGTAAATCCATGATTGACGACTATCAGAAACACAGCTATCCCGGAAAGGAGAAACATGAACTACGCAGAAATCAAAAATGTAGATATAGCCAACGGTCCCGGCGTAAGAATCTCCCTCTTTGTCAGTGGATGTCCACACCACTGCAAGGGATGCTTCAATGAAGTAACCTGGGACTTCACATATGGTAAGCCTTACACGCAGGAAACCATCAATCACATATTGGAACTTCTAAAACCGGACTATATAAAAGGAATCACCTTCCTTGGCGGAGAGCCTATGGCACCATCAAATCAGGAGGCGGTTCTTAATACCATACGTCAGATTAAGGAGCACTATACCAATAAGGATATCTGGCTTTACACAGGCTACCTTCTTGACACCGATATTATGGGAAAGATGGTCGACACCCTTCCCCACACCAGGGAGATTCTCAGCTATATAGATGTGCTTGTCGATGGTCCATTCATAGAGGAGCAGAAAAACCTGAATCTGCAATTCAAGGGTTCGGAAAACCAGCGGATAATCGATATGAAAAAGACGCTCTCCAGCGGAAGCATTGTGCTCTGGAGCGAAGATTAAAAAATGCACCTGCGACACGATATGTACACTCTTAACTGAACAGACTTTACAGCAGTGACTTTGCTGCGTAAATCAGTGAGTATGTTACATATCGGTTTTGCAGGTGCATTTTTGTCTCTACCCAGCTTGCTCAATCTATCATAAAACAAATACAGCCTCATATACTTTAAAAGTATATGAGGCTGTAAACACAAGTGCAGTCGGCGGGACTTGAACCCGCACCCAAGCAATATGGACTAGATCCTTAGTCTAGCGCGTATGCCAATTCCGCCACGACTGCTTAGTATGTGTGACGCTGTATCTCTCAGTGACATGTTGTATGTTACCACATATTTTTTTAGATTGCAAGTACTTTTTTAAATTTTTTAAATTTTTTTCAAAAAATATTCTTTTCATACAAAATACACAATTTTGCATCTCACTCTTGCAATTAAAGACTTGACAAATTCACAATACAGATGGTATTATATAGAAGCTTTCACTGAACAGAGCCATTCTGTTCAACATATATATGCAGTCGTGGCGAAATTGGCACACGCGCATGATTCAGGTTCATGTGGACTTACGTCCATGAGGGTTCAACTCCCTTCGACTGCATTGGCTTTAACGGCTCCAGATGCTTGTAAATCAGGCATTTGGAGCTGTTTTGTTTTTCCTCGAATGCGTTAGGATAATGCTGCCAATGCTTTATTTGGCAGGAAGCATAATAAAGTATACAGCTCCACCAGATTCCTAACCTACAAGAAATGATCCATAATTTACCATCAAAAAAGGCAGGTCAGGCAGCTCGCAAATGCAAAAATCCGCAATTAGCTATTGAACTTTTATGCACTTTGCACTACAATATAAAAAGGTGAGACGAAATACCGCTAATACAACACAAAAAAATATATGCATTCACGGTATATTCCGGCATATTTGCAGCTGCAACTCACGCCCCTCGCGGGGACTGTAACAAGGAAAAATATAATCCTCTTGCAATAACAAGCTGCAACTCACGCCCCTCGCGGGGACTGTAACTCTTCCTTGAGAAAAGCAAAATCGGAGCCTGCCGGCTGCAACTCACGCCCCTCACGGGGACTGTAACTATTGTAAGCTCTCTTTTCTTTGCTTCACTCAAGCTGCAACTCACGCCCCTCACGGGTCTGTAACATCAAAAAAAGCTTTCACTTATCTACGGTGTAAATAAATTCACCGACATAGTAAGTGAAAGCTTTTCTTTTTGTGAATCTCACAGTACAAATCCTAACATCTGTGCTGTCATATTCTGTCTGCCAAAGGAAAGAATTCTATTGTTATAATTATTTCCCAGAATATAGAACCTTACCGCATCTATGTCCTGTCTTATAATATCATTGAGAGTCTTTGCAAGTTCAGACAACTGAGTATTGTCAATGTTGCATTCATATACGGACTTCTGCACCGGAATGCCCCACTTCATGCAAACACGCCTGACACGGTTCAAGCGGTTTCTCCCCCTCGCGTCAACGGTAGATATATCATATACAATAACAACCTTCATAAAGCATCCCTCCTTTCTCATCTCCTGCATATAGGAATGTATAGAGTAGTCTCGCCACGCATAAGACGGTTAAGCTGCTGTGCCTGAACAAACGGAATCAATCCCAATGGAATTGTGTCTTCAATATTGCCAATGCTCACCATCTCCTGTTTCATCTTATTCCACTCCTTAAAAACAATATTGCGACCTTCCTTATTCAGGAGAATGCCATCTTCATTCTCCTCAAACATGCCGGCATTTATCTGCCTTAGGTTTATAAGCTTTAAAACAAATTTATCCGCCAGTGCCGGTCGCATCTCCTCCATCATATCAAGAGCCAGCGAAGGCTTACCCGACCTGTCTGCATGCATGAATCCAACATACGGATCAAGCCCCGAGCTCTCAATCGCACTGATACAATCCACCATCAGCATTGTATAAACATACGATAGCAGTGCATTACAGCAATCCTTCGGAGGTCTTCGATTTCTGCCATTAAAATGCATCCTCTCATCAGGAACAAGAATCAATTTGTCAAAAATATCATAGTATATATGCCCAGCACTCCCCTCCAACCCACGCAATTCATCAATATCTCCACACAGAATGACTTTCTGGTTAATGCCATCAAGTTTCTTAAGTGCATTCTGCACTTTTATATCCTCAATTTCCGGATGATTGCCAACAAATCGTCGAATTAAATTGATACTGTTTCTTATCTTACCACTAATCATAGCGGAAACTATTATAACGCCCTCATTATGCTCAGATAAAATATACTGTCTTTTCCTCACAAGTACATTTCCCTTGGTTCGCCCGGCAATCCTGTATCTCAGCTTTCCGCCTGCCGTCAAAAAATACAGACCAATACCAAGCTCTGCACATTTTGAATACATACTTTCATCAAAATCAGCTTTTCCAAAGACCAATATTTTCTCTATTTCATGAAACGGTATATGCACTATACTATTTTCATCACCCGTCTGAAATTCAAAAGCCTGTCTTTTCACCTTTGCACTGACATTGTCATTTGTAATATACAAGGTATTCATCAATTGTTTCATTTGTGGTTCGGCTCCTTTCATTCAATCCGTTTTGTTACCAGTCTCTTCACTCAGCAATGGTTCACCACCTCCATCTCCATCTTCTCAATCTCCTGCCAGTACAAATGCCTGAACTCATACGTCTCCTCGAACACTCCATCTCTCACCTGCACTTCCTTTCCCGTCCTTACTCTTCCCGACACAGCCTGCAGTACCGGCTTTCCATCTGCAATCTTAACTAGCTCACTGAGCAGAAGTGCCGGAAGCACAGCAGCAATCACATCGCATCTCTCAATCTGTTCCTTCAACTGTCCAATGCTCTCCACCGTCCCATCATAATTTTCCACTTCAAACTCACCATACAGCTTTCTCAGCCCCTCTGTCTGCTCGTTAGTCATCACATGTCTTGAAATCCATAATATTTTCTTCATAAAAAATTCCTCCATATTTGTTTTGTTCTATACTTATTACTCATACATTTTTTACTCCCATTCATTTTTTCCTAACCTAATAAAAAAGGATTAATTTACATGGCAAAAACAGGAGGTTAGGCAGCTCGCCAATGCAAAAATCCGCAATTAGCTATTGAATTTTTATGCACTTTGCACTACAATATAATAAGGCGAGACGGAATACCTCCAATACAACACAAAAGAATATATGCATTCATGGTATATTCCGGCATATTTGCAGTTGCAACTCACGCCCCTCACGGGGACTGTAACAAGCATTTGCTTTAAGAAACTGATCTGGCATTCCAGGTTGCAACTCACGCCCCTCACGGGGACTGTAACCTGTCGTAGCTTACGCTATCATGCACACACTTGAAGTTGCAACTCACGCCCCTCACGGGGACTGTAACTTCTAACTTATCATCTATTGTAATAATATTTAAAGTTGCAACTCACGCCCCTCACGGGGTCTGTACAAGCAAAAAAGTCTTTATCCTTGTGCCAATCCACTACATAGCACTTAGATAAAGACTTTTTTGTTTGCATTATTCTATTGTAATCTGTGGCTATAATATCTTTTCCACTCTGACACTTCCCATTCCCAGCGTTGTTTTGATTCCTATTCCGGAGAAAGAGGCATATTTTAGCAGTGCACCGACGAGCTCCGAGTGAAAGCCTGTCAGGTGGTTGTGAATGATTATGGCGCCCTTAAAACCTGGTATCCTGTTTTTCTTAAGCCTGTAGGCGGCATCAAACAGTCTGAAATGTTCGAATTCCAGACCGCCTGCTATGCTCTTTTCACCCTCGCCATCCTCGTCCTCAATGGAACACTCTAGAATGCAGCCGTTCCATGATTTGATAAGGCTGTGTACTATCAGCTCCGGTGTCGGGATATTCACGTACTGTCCATGGCTCTTGAAAGCTGTCGGAGTGTCGAATGTGAGCCTTATTTTTTTCCAGTCCTTGCACTGCTCGAGCAAGTCCTCCACACTGTCGATAGTCTCAACCTTTTTATCGACAATATCGAACGATACTCCACCGTTAAGACAGCACAGTGTCATATCATCAAGGATGGGAGAGAGCTGCTGTATCGCGGTATCATTGAGAAAGCTGACATTCCAGTAGATTTCTTCCATATCCTCATCAATGGTGAGGCTCTGGCTGACCGGTGTGGTATCGCACTGATGCACATATTCACCGAACTCCGGAGCCGCCTTCGACAGGAGCATAGCATACAGCCTGTACGCCATCTCACTCGTAACTTCATATCCGCCATTGCTTCTCAGTTTGATTGTGTACTTAGTCAGCATAACCTAACAGCTCCTTAAACTCAGTTATATATTTATTCCTGAAATTGCTCCTGTTAGAAGCCAGTTCTTTCTTGCCGTATGTCTTGTTGAGATATGTAAGGGACACTATCGGGTTCTTTCCAAGTGGCATTTCTATCATTTTGCTCTTTCGTTTCTCGTCGACCTCATCGAGGATGTCATCGTACAGTTTTAATCCGAAGTTCTTGATGTCATCAATACATTCGCACGGCTCGGACATATAGAAATCGAGGTAATCAATGTTTAAGGTTCTCATGACATCCCTCTCATGGCGCACTTCCACATCCTGACACTGTTCACTGTACTTATTCAACAGGTCAGTGATATTCTCCGTGTAAAATATTCTGAACCATCTGCACCTTGGTGTCTCATGCTTCTTCATCCCTGACATAACTCCGTACACAAGTGTGAACAACTCTTCAACCATGCTGGCTGTATTATCGCCGGAAACGACAATATCTTCCACTCTTTCATCGGACGCAAATGTGTCAACCATCGGGATATTGTCCCCTTCATCGTTCTCAATCTCCTGGTCATACGACAGCTCCTTGGATATATATCCATTCTTGCTGCTGTGAGTCTCGTTATAACTATCTATCTTCCTATAGCGTTCGACCATCGACATAAAATGCGACAGCTTTCCCTTTGAAGGATCGTATTTATTCATAGTATAGACTATCATATCGAGTATTTTATCCTCCAGAATGCATGGATCCTCCTCCAGTTCATTTTTTTTACTATCGGTTAAGCTGTACCTGCACATAGCAAGTGTAAAAATATCATTCCACAAGCTTCTCCTTCGTGCACCGTCCGTCTTCTCATCCAGTGCATACCATTCTAAGGCTTTTTGATCCATTTCTATCTCCAGCTCCTTTTTTTCCTGAGCTGAATATTTTCCGTTAAGCCTGAGTTCAACCATTTGGCTCCTCCTCGTCCGATGTAATCATACGCAAAAACTTTTCAGGGTTCTGAATCCTCCTGTCGGCAAGCATCCTCACAATCTCATCCATCTGAATAAGGGCTGTCACATCATATATTCTGGCACTTACCGGTGTGGCAGCCCTGTTTATCTCACCATAGACAAGGCAGCCTATCGAAGCATTCTTCTTAATTCTGTAGGCATACTGCACCGCCATCATCATCGCTATCGAATTGACCTTGGTACCAAATGTCAGGCATGCAAATATCTCATCATCGTCCTCGAAGTAATCAATCATTTTCAGAAAGGCCGCTATGTGCTCATCGACTGTCTGTCCGGAAGGAATAATTATCTTCTCGACACCGCCGGCACATTCAACGCCCTTGCTTTTGCACACTTCATCCACCTGGCTGCAGAGCACCTTATAATTCTCCTGTGTATAGTCAGGATTGGATATCACTGCATACACCTTGATTGTCTCACCCTTGTCAGCATAGCCATTTATAACAGATACAATCGGATAGCTCGTATCCTTATCCATCTGAAGCAGTGAATTGCCCACAGGCTGATAGCGGTAGTTAGACAACCCCGCCTCGCCGATATTCCTCTGTAATGATACAAATGTTATAAATTTTTTCATTATAATTTCCCCTTTTAATCTTCTGAACCAGCACTTTAGAATGCATTATCCGGTTTTATTTTGTTTTCTTCTTATTTCTTCCCTGCATCATGCCTGCAAGTGCTGTAAGGTCCAGTCCACCAGCCTCTATTTTTTCCTTTGACCCTTCCTTTTCTTTCTCAATTCGGAAATCATGTGCAGTTTTTAATACAATTCTCTTATTCCCATACTCTCCAAGAGTCATATACGAACTATCAACACTCTTATCATCAATAATACTATGCATAAACATAAAATCCATAATGTTTGACAATTTATCTATCCTGCGGCTCTTCTTCTCACCCTGAGCAAGCTTCTCAGATGCATAATTTTTATAGATATCAATATATCTATCCACATTCTCCTTGTCAATCTTCAGATTCTTGCCAAACAAAGAGCCTGCTCCGTAGAGTTCATCAGGATTATATTCTTTTATGCCTTCAATCTCGAGCTTCATACAGCCATATCCGTAAGGCTTCCCTTTTCCAATGGACTGATAGCAGTCTTTTTCAAGTCTCATTGCCCACAGTACAAGTCCGAGCTCATCCTCCGTGAGATTCTTAAATCTCACAACACCTCTGAACTGTGTTCCTGCCGGAAGCGGTGACATCTTTGGGACCTCATTATTATTTTTACCGGTAATCTCCGGCTTTTCTGCCTGCTTCATCCAGTACTGCTTGTAGCCGGCAAGCTTGAAATTGCTGTCAAGATAATTGCCAGGCTTACCGTCCACAGACTTGAGATATGCCGGATAGAAGCTAGGTCTTGGCTCGCCTTGTACCATATCAATCTCAGCCTGATGCTTCACATCATTTACAATCTCAGCGTTGGAAAAAGATACTCTTGAGCGGTATGCTTCCTTGCCATGTGTGAAGCCAAAAATAGAATACACATAATCAAGAACTATATTCTCATCATCAAGGTTATTGTAATCCTTATGTACCTGCGGAAGCCCGTGTGCAATGCTCTCATCGTACATAACTCTCAGGAACAACGACATTCCGAAGTAGGTATGTCCCTGCTCCCTGAAATAAAATACAGGCTTATATTCTCCCTCACCGGGAAGCTGCCAGAAATCTGTATTCTTATCATTCCTGTTGGATTTCAGGGCTTTTTTTCTGAACTCAAGGTCCTTCCTGTAATTAGAAATATCCTCGATTGAAATCTGCTCTCCTTCCTCGTTTTTCTTTTCCGTAAAAACATATAAGCTATTAATCTTACCGTCCTTACCTTTGACAGGCTTTCCTGTTGAAAAAAGCAGGCCTTTACTGAAATTTCTGTCGGTCGGCTGTTCAGCGGCAAGCTTTTCAACCCAGTCATTCTTCAATGTATACCACACTGTCTTCACTTCGGCAGGAGGCACTTCACCATACGGATATATATTGCTTATGGAGGAATTTTTCCTGGACAATCTGTAAAAGCCATTTTCTGACTCTACTATATAATATTTTCCTCCTCTGCACTCGATGTAACCTGCTTTGACCTTATACGGTATCCTCTCACCATTTTTAAGACCGATAAGTGCCTTATATTTCTCTCCGACCTCACTATTTTTATTGCCCACATCCCTGTAAAAGAGTGTGTAATCTTCGATGTCCTCGCCAATTCTCATAAGTCCCATTCCGAGGATATGGGTGTTCTGTCTGATAAGTCCCCTGATTGTCGAGCCGGGAATCTCATATTTTCCTGAAATTCCTCTATAGAACTGTGGTGAGTTACCACCGTCGGCGACAAATACCGGTGTGACAGCCTTCAGGCTATAATGAATCTCACCTGACTTAAGGTTACTGTCAATAACATCATGCTTTGGAAGACTCTTCACATCGTCATATCTTACTATCACCTTATTTCCAAAGCCGACAAAATTATATGGAGCATGAAGTTCTGCTGAATTATCTGCCATTATCTGACACCTCCGTTCCTGATTTCCGCCATCCTCATGGACCTTATCGAATACTGTCCATCATTATCCGCAGCAAGTATCTGTTTTATAACCACCTCATCCTTGCTTCCATCAATACGGCATATCTTCGTACTGCTCACCTCGTCCGGACTTTCATATATACACACTGCCTTCATCTCGCCGTCACTATTGAATATCCTTATCTCCTCATCCTCATCAAAAAAATGTGCCTCCAGAAGTTCATCGCTCAGTTTCCAGTCCTGTCTGGTACTGCCTGAATACACCGAACTCATTTCAAGTATAACAGCAAATGGTTTTTTCAGTGCATCGGCTGCTGCCTTATCTACGTCAATAATTCTATACGCCATAATCTCACACCTCCAAAGCTTCTATCCACTGTGCAAGCAGACCACTCTCATCTGTGCCGCTCACATTCCTGTCCTTGTCAAACCTAAGTTCTGCCTTGCGGCTGCCCACCTTCACAGAAATCTCATCGACATCAACATAGCCTCTTCCAATCGACTGGCCGCTTCCTATATTATACAGTCCGAGTCCTAAGTCTCTCAAAGCATACATCAAAAGTGCACACATCTGCGGTTTTTCAGGCATATGTATATGAAGCTCAACCTCATCCCCGATAATTTCCTCGTTCACGAGTGCACCGCCCATAACTCCGCCTGTAAACTTGTTGATTCTTATTCTGCTGACAACCTTGGTATTTACCTTTTCACAGTGATGTATTTTCAGCTCGTCAAAATATATGCACCCCTTACTGCCGCCATCGCCATTATCAGCACTTCCAAACATCATATCGGGAAGTTTTCCGATGCTGTCTGAATGTTTATTTCCGGAATACCAGCCGGCAATCATATTAACCCTGTTTCTGACTACACCCTTTATCGAACTACCAGGTATAACTGCGTATTTCTGCACTTTCCCTGTGCTGCCTGCTGTCTTATATTCATAATCCTCAATAATATTATGAGTGAGTCCGGCCGCTCCCTTATTGCCATCGGTTTTCTCGTATTCCTTATCAGAATCCGAACCTGCTTTTACAAGAGCAGACGGCATTCTTCCTTTCACAACTATCTCTACATCCATACCCTCAGGTGCAGCCGTACCAGATGCAAGCTCGAGCCTGCTTCCCTTAAATTCATTATTGAGCCAGGCCTGCCTTTCACCGGCATTTTTCATATCGAAACATTCACGGCTTACTGTAAGGCTCACTTTGCCATAACCCGATGTTTTATATGCACCAAGGCGTATAAGTCCATTGTTCATCGCCGAGAGTATCTGCTCGATAACCTTTGCATCTTCGTTCACGCCCTTACCTGATGCATCGCCATCCTTGTTTCCAAGCCAGGTTATGGTAAACTCAAAAACATTGCCTGCCGCAATATGCTTTATATCATACTTGCCACCATCCATCGCTGCCCCTGTCGCTGAATTTATCCTGACTCTTGGTCTTAGCTGCACTCTCGCATCGTCAAACACACCATCAGAAATGATAAGATGGCCTTCCACCATTTCTGTCTCTCTTCTGTCCTCTCTCTTCACATCGCCGCCAAACAGTCTCATATAGCTGTCAGGGAAATTATTTCTTGCATATTCTTTCATTGCACCTGCAAGTGAGTTTCCCTGTATAATGGCTTTGCCGTCACTTCTAAGCAGAATCTCTTCTGTCAGTGCAAGACTGTCGCCTGTGTGAAGAGGTGATGTGCACTCTGCCTCTACTTTATAAATCATCGCATAATCAAAAACTGCCATATTACTTCACCTCCCTATATTTGCGACTGTAATCGAAAATCTCACACAAGAGTTCAACACGCTCCGTGACAGTCTTAAATCCAAGCTTGGCATCCATATCTCCGTTCATCACATTGTTGCACAGTTTAAACACTTCATCAAATTTTCCGTCAAAAGAGTTTCTTCGTGACCTTCTGCCGCCAAAATACTTTTCCAGTTCTTCCATAAACCCTTCGGAATTTATCCTGTTGTTTCTAATCTCATTTCCAAGCTTTTCCAGCCTGCCCTGAATATCACCCAGCTGACTTTTTGATGGCTTTTTCACTGCACCATCGCCGAGCACTTCGTAAGCCGTTTTCATTATATATTCATATCTGCTGCGTCTATAATATGAATTATCGGCATCGGCTTTTTTCCTGTCAGAGTGCTCATCAGCGATATAGCCTGTCCTGCCTTTCACGGCTTCAAACAGTTCATTTCTCATAAAAAGTATATTTCCATAACCTTCCGCACGCCTTACACCGATTCCTTCTTTCTCAAGTTCGCGTATTCTGCGTGCATCCACTTTTCCACCTGTAATCCTAATTTTAAATATGCTTCCCATATCATACATTCTCATAAGTGGGAGCTGACATTTCCAGGTTCTGTTGTAGCCACCATAGTCTGAAACGGATGTGCTGCACAGTTCTATTTCCAGCCCGGCAGCCTCATCAAGTCCGAGCAGCTTCTTCAGCTGCACAGTATCTATTCCTACCGGCTCACCCATATCATCAAGCATTGTGAACGGTGACATTGCAAGCATATACAATTCTTCCTGCGTCTCATCATCCTCACCATAGCCATAGCTGTCAATCCACAAAGGGTAATCACAGTCCTTAAGCACTGTCACATGACATTTGCCATAGCCTTCGTACCTGTCTGCACCAAGCCACAAAGTGCCATTAAGGGCATCCGCTATCTTCTGTGCAGCCTCAGGACTCTGTGTACTTATGTAACCCTCGAACTCCTGACCTGCTTCGATATACTGATTCTGGAACATAACCTTCTCTTCATCAGCATTTCCAAGTGCTCTTTTAATTCTGGCAGCCTGCTCGATTCTGACATTATGGCATTCTGCTACATTGTTCTTTATTGTACACGCGTCTCCCAGAGATGCTCTTTTGGCTCCGGGTGTTATGTTGCCATCCCTAAGGACAGTCTGGAAGCCACTGCCATCCTTCATCTCATAGAAGCCTTTAATTGGCGGAAGCGTCACACCACCCATATATGCAAGTGCATTAAAAAATCTTGTCTTGTCCGAGAGAAGTTCCTTCTTATTGTGCTCAAACCATTCAGGGACTGCCTGTGCTATTCTGCCAAGCACCATTCCTCTTACGGCTGCACCTTTTATATATCTGTCCGTCCTGTAGGTGTTCTCAAATGAACGGGCTTTATCCGTCATAATAACCGGACTGTCAAGAAGAATGCGATAATATATTGTATTGCCTTTTAATTCTACATTGTGTACATCGGACTTTCTCTCATGGCACGATATGTCGACATGTCCGAAACCTCTGTTCCTTAATGTTCCCATCCACTTGATGCCTTTCAGGGCATCCTCAATGAGCTGCTTATCACAAGCACAGCACTCTATGGTTCCGCGAAAAACAAATCCGGCCTTTATACACTCAATAAGCCTTAAGCTTCCCTCCTTGACCACTCCATTTTCAAGCTGTGTGAATGCTCTTTCGCAGTAGCATTGTTCAAGAAGCACCGGTCTGTCCACGAGACTTGCAGCAGTCAGGTTGATTCTGTGTTCATCTATTGTTCCATCCCTGCCTTCCGCACCGAACATTGCCGTTATCACATTATCATCCAGTCCCATCCAGCCTGCCAGGTTTCTTGCGCTTTCCCTCAGAAGCCCCTTCATCGTAGAACCTTTTAAATACGGATAGCCTTCATCATCCTTGCAGACCGATATATCTGCACCTCCCGGAATGCTATATCCGGAGCCAAAAACCGTATCCGACAAAAGTCTCATATTATATTCAATAATTATTCTACTTTCCATTCTCTTTTGCCTCCTCAAAAAAATAACAGTTATCCATCGCTTCCATTGCATCAAACAAAATTGAATATTTATCTGTATTTTTTCCACGCGAAACCTCACGGAATACGCTCTTATCAAACTGTTCCTCTTTACCGATAATCTTTTTGTACATTTCCCATTTCTGTGCATCGGTTCTGTACTCAGAATTGAAGCCCTTATACAGAATATCTGCTATCTGATTCTTATTTACATAGTATTCCGTCTCTAACATTCCCTGCTTGATGGCGTTTCGCATTTCCTTCAGCTTACCTCTTGAGATGCTCTTTTCACGATTCTGCATCTGTCGGCACATGGTTTTAAAGAAATCGTACATAAGTATGTCATCGACATGTATTCTGTCAGGCTCAGGATTGACAACAACATATGGTCTTAACTCCATATGCATTCCGTCATCTGTTATATATGCCTCCCTTATCTCTGAGAGCTTCTCCTTTAGCTGACCGTACTCAATATGCCAGTCAATCAGGGAAAGCTTTCCTGTTGTCTCCAGCTCCACACCACATTTTTTAGCACTGCTGCAAAGCTGCTCGGACATCGCATATGCCATATGAAACGGATATTTTCTATGTACAATAGCCACACCTGCACATGCCGAATATTTTTCGCCATCCTCACTGTTTGACTTGGTGCTCAGCTTTTCCATAAATATTCTTGCACACTCAATTCCTAAGTTTCCTGCGGTAACAAAGCATACATCGTCTCCGGCAAGCACAATAGGTCTCAGCGGAAAAATCTTCTTTCCGGTAGCAGGATTCGTGTGCAGCTTATCCTTAACATATCCATACACCTCATCAGCCATCTTCGAAAAAGTCTCCTCGAATTGTTCCTGAATATTTTCACTGAAGCTTCTCAGTCTCTTTTTCAGTGTCTCATAATCCCCTCCTTTGTCATATATCCTCTTCACCCTTGTTCCCATCGCATTTCCATCAATATGAACTACCGCAATGAAATTATCCTTTACGGAACCGTAGTCATATTCCGAATCGACATAGCTTATCTTATCAAATTCAGCCGGGAACTCACAGCCTTCCGGTGCCGGTAAAAAGCCCTTATACCTGTTACGTATATTTCCAAGATTTGCAAGCTTATTCTTATCCGGCACTTCACTCATTCCACCATAGCTTATGCATCTTATTGATTCTCTGCGAAGCGCTTTTTTCTTCTCTAATTCCTGTGTAAGTTTTTCAAAAGCTTTTGCGGCATCCTTATCCGAATCATCGAACACTATGCGCTTTACAAATATCTCCAAGCCATGATAGTTATTCAATGCATACAATGTGACTTTCTTTGCAAAATCAACCGCAGCCTGCTCATTGTCATACTCCACTATCGTATGTCCGCCGCCTGCATACACAAAATTCTTCTCCTCATCATAAATATCACCTGCAGCCTCCTTAAAGAACTCACTGCTTGTGACATAAGCTATATCCCTTGAGCGGTTTACATTCTCGATAAGCTTCTTGTCAGAAAAAATATAATCCTGCTTTCTTGACACTTCCAAAATCATTAAATATCTGTTCATAACCATCCTCCGTTTCCTGCTTATTTCTGCTGTGAATACACTTCATCCAAATCTGTCTCTATGCAGTCTGCATACCTGTTCTCAGGCTCATCGGCGATGAGATCCCTCGCAATCTTCACGAACAGCTCAATCGCCCTGTTGATACTTTTAAGTGACAGCCTGTTGCCTTTTTCTGATGCATGATTCGCATTGTTTCTCTCATACTTCAGGGCTTCCTGAAGCTTGATAAAGGCATGTATTTCTTTAATATCCGCCTTGCTTATCTTCTCTAACTGTACCTCATGGTCACATGGCTTCTTAGCTGAATTCTGCTTTATTTTAAAAGAACTTTCTCCGATATAGCACAGCGAGTCATTCCTGTAGAATGCTTTCGGAACAAGCTCAGGCTTCAGCTTGTCCTTTATGCCGCATAACTGCATATAGCTTCTCCAGAAATCCTTCTCCTTTGCCTCATCATTGTTCTCGTACTCTGCAGCATAGCATCTGTACTTTATATATGCGTCGATAAATTCGCTGTCCGACATGCCGCTGTCCTTCCGCCCGGCATCATCCAGCTTTTTTCTGAGCTCTGTGAGCAGGCTATTGTAATCATCCGGTGTGTACGGAATGTTGCTGTATGAATATGCATTCCCACCTGTCCGTTTTGCTTTAAGGCTGTTCATGACATTTGCATACATGCTCTGGTTATATTTTTTTACATTGTTTTTCTTATCTGTTTTATGCTCTATCATATAACCTACAACCGATTCAAGCACCTGTCTGTATATCTTTTCCCAGCCTCCAACTGTTCCTATCATATACTCTTTTTGCAGATACCTGGCTTTAAACTTAGGCAGTGTATCTGCTTCGCCAAGCTTATCCATGCTTCCGCCATCACACTCATCCAGATATTCTTTTAACAGCTTCGGATTGTTTTTATTTTTTTCAAGGGATTCCACAATATTACACAGCAGCTCCAGCTGTAGTTTTCTTCTTCTTTCCTTCAGGAAGCTCTCCGGCGCACTGTAAAACATCACCCTGTAAAAATCAGTTTCATAGGTTTTGGCGCCTCTTAAATCACGCACAAAATCCTTATCATTGTTGCTCATTTTTATGACTTTTTCGCAGAAGAATCCTGGAACCTTGTCCTCAATGTAGGTGAGAGCCTGCTGCGTGAACCCTTTTCTGGCACACCACTCGATGGAGTCGATTACGGTCTTGTCCTCCTTGAGCAAAACTCCATAGTCCTTCTCAATCTCCTTCACAAGTATGTTGAAATAGGAATTGTCGTACGGTTTTCCAGCATGTATTTCTTCAGCAAGCATCTGCAGTGCTTTATCCATCTGCACTGAATCACATATCTGGATTGCATCGGCAACTCCTTGGATACATTCAACAAGCCTCCTGTCATTTTCATAATCTTTTCCAGTCTGGGCACTGACCCTGTCGAGATACTTTACAAGCTGCTCCGCCTTTCCGTAATCAATAAATGCCTTCATTCCTGCAACCAGGTCATTGATATAATACTGTGAGGTCACATCATAAATCTCGTTTATCATTTTCTTACCATCGAAATCGACGGCATACCTGTTTCTGTATCTTATAGGTCCATAATTGCTGCCGCTCTGTGTCGAGTAATCGGTCATTGTCACTATAGCGTTGAGCATGTTGACAACCACACGGCTTCCTCCCTGAGTGTCAATATAGACATTAACCTTATATTTATTTTCCATGCTAAGCTTCTCTAGCACTTCAGCTATTGTATCTGAATCAATTTCCTTGTTGGATTTCACACCGCCGCTTATCTCTATCGGAATTATTTCAGGCTGTTCTGTGACATCAACATATTCAACATTCTCAATATCCCCTCTATGGCTCAGCTTTTCATAATTGCATTTACGGATATAGTCACGTATAGCGGCGTTCTTATTGTTATCTTCCAGCTCTTTTTTCAGCTCTTCGGCATTGTCTTTTTCGCTGTATGCTTCTTTTAATTTATCTTGTATGTCTTTTATATTATCCGAGTCATTCTTTGATACCACATTCATGATATGCTGCCGCATTTTATCAGAAAGTGTATCATCAAGTCTCTTCTCTATTCCTGCTTTTATCTTTATATTTTCAGGAAGCTTTTCATCAGCATTATCTGCTTGCAGGAAATTCTGAATTTCATATCTGAACTGCAAAAATGAATTCCAGGCTTCAGGGGTATGCATCGCTATTATCCTGTCAACATGTTTTCCTTCCTCATGAAGTCTCTTTATAATGAGCTCCGTTCCGGATGCTGAGGAATTAACAGTAGAAAAACCCCATTTTCTTCCTTCCTCACAATAATTATAGTATGTTATGTTACTTTTATCTGTGCTCAGATTCAACAAAATTATATTTTTTTCCTGCATATTTTCTGTATCAACTGTCATGATATAAACCTCCTTTTTTAGCATCCGGAAATACGGAATCATTATTTTACGGACATTAGTCTACCATCTCCAACATTATATCTCATTTTTGTCTGAAAAGCACTTTATTTTTATGCATTTGTCACATTTTGGGACATAATTTACATATTTGTTATACGCTTATACTTATATCTCATGTTTTTCTTAAGCTCATTCATTTTTTTAAAAAAAACATTTCAAAAAATTTTTATGTGTTATAATTCCTTTGAAAGCAGTCAAAATTATCACTCATCAGGAATCGAGGCATATCATGGCAAACATTATCTACGATGCAAGAAAAATCAAACTTATGGAAGCGGTCAAGGAGCTTTCTGACCTTGTAGGAAACAGTGACGAATGGTTCAACTCATTCTGGTCACTTGTCATGGAAAATGAGAATATTTATGAGGAGCTGCTCTACTATATAGACCATCACGACCTGCTGTGCAGCTACACTATTGAGAACTATTCAATTGTAGACCTGTTCGTATGGCAGCTGTCGAACTATGACCTTCTGCATGACACAGGCAAGAATGATGCCTCATGCTGTAAGGAGGCTATGGTTCTGTTTGCATTTGAAGCTATGGCGAAGATGGCGAAGGAGCCTGAAAAATATAAGAAGCGCATACAGTCGGATATGCGGCTAGATAAATGAGATTACCCGGCTGGCGAAGTGGGACACTGGGGTCAGGTACAGTGTCCCACAGGGCAGGACACTGGGATGGGACATGGGTGTCCGGTGGGACACGGGGTCAGGTACAGTGTCCCAAAAGGCGGGGACACATGTACCTGACCCCATGTCCCACCTGTGCTCCGTTTACCTTGGCATAGGCATAGGAAGGAAAAAGTACAATGCAAGCGCTGCAATCAGAACCACAACCACAACTGCTGCTATAGCAATGTACAGCTTAAGATGGCTCTTTTCCTTTACTACAGGCTTTTCATATTCAACATCCACGCCTATCGACATTCTATCTATGTAATTCCTATCCCATAATTCAACACCTGCTGCATCACCGGCTTTCTTGGCAGATGTGGAAAATGAGCTGTTGGTCATAAACACAAGCACGTCCACACCCGGCTTCTTCGCTGCGTTTATGAACTCCTCCATAACGGAACCGTTTATTGCATCTATATCATACCTGCATGCAAACGCATAAGTCTTTCCATCCTTCTTGCCTGTCATGCTGACTATACTATCCTCAGCATTTTTCTTCATATCTTTATAACCAAGAGCATTTAAAAGCTTGTACATCATATCCATATAGTTGTTCTTATCATGTATTATCATCGTGCATTCCCTTCCTTTGATTTCCTTTGGCATACTCTTTATTTCATTTCAACCGCTTTACATTTATATTATACACTATTCTGTCACTGTGACAACGTAAATTTTATTGACATTGAACCAAGAATATACTACACTATTTTATATAAATCAGCAGTTTTTTCAGACAGTTGGTATTATTCAAAGAAAACATATCCGTTACGTCAGACATGACCTTCTACGAACCGTATCAACCTCCCAGGAAACTGTACATAATTTTTAAGAATGGGGATTAAATATGGATAACAGTATATCAGGCAGTGTTGTGACGTATGCTGCCGGTGAACGTCTCACTACCCGTGGCAATGATGTGGATGAAATCTACATTATCCTCAAGGGCAGAATCAGGTGCATGACAACCTATGGTACATATTATCTTGGTCCCGGCTCAGCAGCCGGCTTAACCGACTGTTATTACGGAATGTATGTGTTTAATTATTTCGCAGATGAGGACACCATGGTGAAAAGATACACCGTCTCTTCCTCCACAGACATAACGCGTGTGCTGAATGATCAGGCAGACAATATCAGTATATTTGCCATAATGCATTCCAGGCATATTGCCGATATAATCAAGACATATCTTGAGCTGACCATGAAATGTCGCAATGTCGATGCAGAGTACCGCCCGGATTCCCGTATTTCCCGTTGGGAATTAGACAAATTCAACGCGCTCTCATCCATATCGAATAAGACTGCGGTCGAATTTTACAAAGCCAGTCTACCGGTTACTATAGGCTCAATTTACGATGGTGTACGTTTCCTGTCAACCATCAATGATGCCTGTTCACAGATGGCAGACCGTCTGGAAATCAATGTCGACTATGTTGAACCGGAGCCGGAGGATGATTTTATCATGGCGATTGAGGATACCCCTGCTGCATTAACCGATACAGGTGATGATTTTGATGAAGAATTCGCATGGTCCCAGCTTGAGAAATCACTTCCGCGTATTCTCGCCTACTCCGAAATAGAGGCTGAAGATGCCGAACGCTTCACCCAGCTTATGGAAAGCTACAGAATACCGAAACAGCAGACATCACCCTCAGACGAAGCAAGGCAGCTCCGCCGCGAGATTTCCAAGCTGTATTACAAGATATATTATCTTGTATTTTGCAAGGCGGTCAACAGTCTTACCACACCCCCTATTATATCCATGTTTTTGAATTTCGGATACATGGACGAGAATCTCCTGTCAAGAGAGAACTCCCTTGACCTTTACAGGTTATCTCTCATAGTGGAAAAAGAGTGTAACGGAAAGGGTGTCTATACAATCTATTCATGGCTAAGAGAGATTTTATGGGGTGATAAGGAACCGTCCAAGAACTCCATGGATATGGATTACACTGAGACAATCAATACAAACAAGCGCATGGGAAAGCTTTCAGCCAAGGATGCTGAGGCTGCTCTTGCTGACAATGATGCTAAGGTCCGCTTTGAAATCGAGAACATGTTCACATCCGCTAACAGAGTAGTCCACGGCAGAAGCAGCAATTTCTGCCCTGTCCTCACGGAAAACGGAATCACAAGAAGCTTCAGTGCCTCAATTGTCACCGCTGAAAAGATAATCTCCTCAATAGATGCCATTCGAAGAAAGGACTTCTCAGCCTTCTATCGTGAGATTATTTATCAGAATAAGGAAAGTGAGATTGACCGTGAATTTATTATGTCTGAGGTCATCCCTAATGTAATCCTTATGCCTGTTGCGGGCAATGAAGGTCTTATGTGGCAGGAGATTGAGGGCAGATTAAAGGATACACCTGCACGATTTATCCTTCCGATATTCCCTACAATCAATGTATCCAACATTCTTACCTGCGTAACAGGACGTTTCCGTTGGGAAATGTGCAAGCGTTCGCAGGGTGTATACTGGAACAATATTTCAGAGCCATCATTGACGGCTGAATACTGCGACTATATCCAGTTTTATAAAAAGAACCGCGATTTGCCGGAAGCTGCCAAGGCAAAAATCAAGTCTACTCTCACTTCCTGCCGTAACAATTATCGTGAGGTATTCGTGCACGACTATGAGACATGGATGATTTATGAGTCTCTCGGCTCCTTCAGATTAAATAAAATTGCGCGGCATATACTCTTTACCTACTGCCCATTTTCAAAGGAATTCCGTGACCGGCTGTCGGATAACCCTATGGTCAAGGAGCTGTTTTCCGGCGGCAACAAGGCGTTCATGACGAAGTTAAAGCACATTGATCTTGTCATCTCGCAGCTAGAGCGAAAAAATCTTCCTGTTCCTAAGGAGCTTGTTGATTACAAGAATTTCCTGCAAATGTAAATCTTGTACTGCAATAACAGTTCTATGCAATTAACATTAGAATAACATTAGAAAGCCCGCCTTAACGGCGGGCTTTCTATTTAACGGCATATTGTGCAGAAATAAAATTTTTATTTAAACTAAGGTAATATATAA
>ENA-OXEE01000254-OXEE01000254.1-human-gut-metagenome-genome-assembly--contig:-NODE-254-length-30625-cov-24.8457_pt1 | contig 30625 bp, 24 predicted proteins | sample MGYA00249824_ERZ652242 | MGnify/ENA primary metagenome ERZ652242 (study PRJEB26925, sample SAMN05826943) | human gut metagenome | biome: ENVO:2100002; feature: ENVO:00000062; material: ENVO:00002003... | reverse complement strand
CTACACGCGTAAGATCGTCGGCAGCGTCAGATGTGTATAAGAGACAGCAATATATCAGCTAATTGCAGATATGGAATGATACAGTAAGGTTAGAATATGATTACAGGAATATGGAGTTTCGCTTGTTTTCAATATTTTGTGAGAAATCTGTTGGCAAAGCACGCTTGATGTCTTCCAAAAGTTGCGTTTTCCCGCCTACCCACTTTACAAATGGTTTTGCTGATGTATATGTTTTGTTGTTCATATTCAGTACAAATGTTATTTTCTGCACAAAGATAATAAATCCATTGAAATTTCTTCCACTCTAATAGCCTCATACCCTTTAATCTGCACCACTATGGGATGCAGGGTTGTTCCTTGTATGAGCGACTTTACCTTTTCGCCTTGCGCGTATGCTTTGATTTGCTCTACGGCTTCCGTCCATTGGGCTTCGGCTTTTTCTTTAGTAGCTGATTGGGGCAGATATTTTAGTTCTAAAATGTAGCTGTGCTTTACCATGGGCCAACGGGTCAGGTCGGGCATGAGGAAGAAGTCGCAATAGCCGTGGTTCAGTTCCACTTCGGGGGCGGTGAGGTAATACGGGTTTAGGCTGAGGTAGGCGTTCATGAAGCCTTGCAGGTTCCGTTCGCCCTCTATTAGGCTTCGCACGGCGGTGGTGTCGTGATAGGCTTTCAGGATATGGTTCATCATGGAACGCCATTCCCCTTTGAAGGCGGCATCTGTATAGCTGCGCACCAAAGGCGAGAAGTCTATGGCGTGCACTTGTTGGTATTCCCGCAACAGGAAATCGTAATACTGCTTACGCACGTTGTTGTTGGGGATGCTCAGCTCTTGTTCAATGCCGTATGTGCCTGTAATGGTGACCATGCCGTAATAGAACAATAGGCTCTTGAACATTTTCGGGTCGGTCAGTTGGGCAGCAGGGAAAGAGTCTGCTACCGTGCCGAGCGTATATCCGTTTTCCGCTACTTCTAACAGGATTCCTTTCCGGTCTCCGTCCAATTGGTCGAGTTTGACGAGCTTGCCTAATTTGGCGTAATCCGTCCGTGTGTTGCGGTCTACCATTTCTTGCGGGGCATTTCCTTGCTGGATGAAATTGTTCAGATAATAGGCTACCATATCGCAATTGAACATCTTCGGGTCGGAATATACTGCCCTTTCCGAGAAGCAATATCCGTCGTACCAAGGCTTCATTTCGGCGATTAACGCTTCTTCATCGGCATGGAGTATGCCGGCTGATTGGTAATAGCGTATCATTTCCCGCACTTCGGTTTCGCTGAATCCTAACATCCGGTTGAACCGGGAATCCATGGTGATATTGGTGGCGATGTTGTATCCGCTGGTCAGATCATCCAGCGTCACAGGGCTTACTCCTAACATCAGAATGCGGTCGAAATTGCCTTTGAACTTCTTAAACACATCGCGGTAGAATCCGCTGGCATGGGTCATGGCATGGTAGATGGCTTCACCTTGTTCGTTAAGCACTGTGTTGGTGAAGTTATCGTATTCATCCACTATGAGGAATAGCTTATGGTTCTGTTGACGGGCAAAGGTATGAACGTAACTCATGATATCGCTTGCGGAAGTGAGTCGGGAAAGTTCATCCAGATAATAATCGGGATAATATTGAGCATATCTTCGGGCGAAATCCCGATATTGTACCCGTATGTAACCGTCGAAGTTTTCTTCCAATGCATGGATGTCTCCTCCTACTTGCGAGAAGTCAAGGTGGAGCACTTGGAATTTCCCTTGCCACGGCGTAGGATGTTCCGCTACCCATAGTCCTTTGAACATTTCGGGGAAGTTCTCCCGCTCGTTGATGTCGTAATAATAACGGAGCATGGAAAGGAACAGGCTTTTCCCGAACCGGCGCGGACGGATGAGGAATAGGAAGTGCCCTGCTTGTTCCATGGTTTCTATGTACATCGATTTGTCTACGAAGTATAAGGATTCCGTCCGGATTTGGCGGAAGTCCGATATGTCGTAAGGAAGGGGTTTGTATGTCATAGCCGTTTGCGTTTAAAAGTCTGTTACAAAGATAATGAATTTGGTGGAATATAACCGCATTCGTTATGCGGTGAATGTTTTTTTCTTTATTTTTGTAGAGGTCTGTAAGATGTTTATGACTGATGACAATCCGTTGATTATTAAAATTGTGTTATTATGAGAACAAAACTTTTATTCTTGCTATTAGCATGTAGCCTGACTTTTCCTGTCAAGGCGCAGGGATATCAGCCTACCGAAGCGAATTTGAAAGCCCGTCAAGAGTTTCGGGATAAGAAATTCGGTATCTTTTTACATTGGGGACTGTATGCCATGTTGGCTACGGGCGAATGGACGATGACGAATAAGGATCTTAATTATAAGGAGTATGCCAAGTTGGCTGGCGGTTTCTATCCTTCTAAATTCGATGCAGCAAGATGGGTGGCAGCCATTAAGGCATCGGGTGCAAAGTACATTACTTTCACGAGCCGTCATCATGAAGGCTTTTCAATGTTTGATACGAAGTATTCTGATTATAACATCGTGGATGCTACTCCTTTTAAACGTGATGTGCTGAAGGAATTGGCGGACGAGTGCCACAAGCAAGGCATCGGTTTACATCTTTATTATTCGCATATTGACTGGTATCGCGAAGATGCGGTGTGGGGACGTACGGGGCGTGGCACAGGCCGTCCTTATCCGGAAGGTAACTGGGATAGCTATTACGCTTTTATGAATCATCAGTTAACTGAATTATTGACCAATTACGGTCCCATCGGTGCCATTTGGTTTGACGGGATGTGGGATCAAGACCAAAACCCGGATTTTGATTGGGAATTGGATAAACAGTATGCTTTGATTCATCAATTGCAACCCAGTTGTTTAATAGGCAATAACCATCATCTTGTTCCTTTCCCAGGTGAAGACATACAGATTTTTGAGCGTGACTTGCCGGGGGAGAATAAAGCGGGGCTTTCGGGACAAGATATTAGTTCGTTGCCGTTAGAGACTTGTCAGACCATGAACGGAATGTGGGGATATAAAATAACGGATCAGAATTACAAGTCGGCTAAAGAATTGATTCAGTATTTAGTGGGTGCCGCCGTGAAAGATGCCAATTTATTGATGAATATCGGTCCGCAACCCGACGGAGAATTGCCGGAAGTGGCGGTACAGCGTTTGGCAGAAATGGGTGAATGGATGAAGGTCTACGGTGAAACCATCTATGGGACACGGGGAGGATGTGTCGCTCCGCATTCTTGGGGAGGTACTACGCAGAAAGGGAATAAACTTTACGTTCATATCCTTGACCTGAAGGACAAGGCGTTATTTCTTCCGCTTATCGGTCAAAAGGTTATGAAGGCTTCTTATTTCGTGGATGGAACACCTGTGAAGTACCAAAAGAATCAGGAGGGTTATACGCTTTTGCTTCGTGAGGTTCCGGCAGATATCGATACGGTAATAGAATTGGAACTGGATTGAAACTGCGGACCTTGTTCAGATAAACAATATCCCGATAACTCCGCAGAATAATCCGGTGAAGAATCCGCCCATTACTTCATTTAGCGTATGTTGCCGGACAATGATGCGTGCCGAACCCAACATGCCTGCGAGTAGGATGAAGGCACAGAGCCAGCCGATTGGGTTGAACTGGAAGATGAAGCTGTATGAGAGCAGTCCGCCCACCATCATGCCGCTACTTGCCGTATGAGTGCTGATTTTCCACTTGATATTAATAAGCGCACAGATGACCATACAGAGCAGGGTGGCGATGATGATGCCGCCCATATAGCGGGGCAGGTGATAGCGGTACATTGTGATCACGCATCCGATATAGCTTAGGATGGTGAGCGCGTAGGGGACGAAACGCCGCTCGCGCTTGCCTAATTCATGAAGTGTCCAGCCGTTGATTTTCTGTATCAGGTAGATGCTGAGCATGGGCAGGAGGATGGTGAAGCAATACACGATGCCGAGCACAATCAGCTTATATTGGAGGGGCAGGATGCGCAAGTAGGTGAACGTGAAGAGCAGGACGAACGCCACGAACGGAAGCAGGAAAGGCGTGAATATTGCGGAGATGATTTGTGCCGTCCTGTACAAGTTGTCCTTCGGTTCGGTGCGTTTGCGCGGTTCAGGTTCGTGATAGGTCAGTTGGTCGGGGATGTTCGTATCTTCCATATTCGGTTCTTTTATCTTCTTAATCGGGCTACGGGGATATTCAATTGCTGGCGGTATTTTGCCACGGTGCGCCGTGCAAGCGGATAGCCTTTCTCTTTTAAGATAGTAGCCAGTTCATCATCGGTGTACGGGCTGCTCTTGTCTTCGTGGTCCACACACTCTTTCAGGAGGCGTTTGATTTCGCGCACCGAGAGTTCTTCGCCGCTTTCGGTGGTATATCCGTCGCTGAAGAAGAACTTGAGCGGATAGATGCCGAAGTTGGTCTGCACGTATTTGCTATTGCTCACGCGTGAAATGGTCGATACGTCCAAGTGCGCACGTTCCGCCACGTCTTTCAGAATCATCGGGCGCAGGAGCGATTCGTCTCCTTCCTGAAAGAAAGGACGTTGCAGGTCGATAATTGCTTGCATGGTACTCATCAGGGTCTGTTGGCGTTGCTTTACGGCATTGATGAAGTTCTGTGCCGCATCCACTTTTTGTTTCAGGAAAAGCATGGCGTCTTTCGATTCCTTGCTTTGGTTCGCCTTGTTGCGGGTATGTTCGTCCAGCATATCGGTAAATTCCCGGCTCAGGCGGAGTTCGGGCACGTTATGATTGTTGAGGCTCAGGCTGATAGTGCCGTCGTCTTCGGTCTCCACGATGAAGTCGGGGATGATTTGCTGGAGATTCTTTCCGATAGCTTCTCCCATCGAGCTTCCCGGACGCGGATTGAGCTTCACCAGTTCCGCCACGGCGTCATCGTATTGCTTTTCGGTGATGTTCAGCTTTTGCAAGATTTTATCTTTGTTCTTCTTGGTGAAGTCATCGCAACACTTGTCGATGATGTCGTATTCGATTTGTTTCAAGGGCGAGTCTTCCTTGCGCTTGATTTGCAGGAGGAGACACTCTTGAAGGCTTCGTGCGCCGATGCCCGCCGGGTCAAAATCCTGAATGATAGAAAGCACGTGTTCCACTTCTTCGGGAGTAGCGTTGATTCCCTGATAGATAGCAAGTTCGTCAATAATGGCATCAATGTTTTTCCGCAAGAGTCCGTCATCGTCTAAGGAGCCGATGAGGTATTCGCCCAATTGTTTTTCCTCGGGCGTCAGGTCTTGCATATCGAGTTGTTCTTTCAAGGTCTCGTAGAAAGAAACGTTGTCTGAGAAGGGAATATCTTCGGGCTTCTCATCCCTTGAGCGGTTGTTCTCTTGCAATTTGTAGTCGGGAATGTCGTCTTCGGTGCGGTAATCACCCAAAGAGAGGTCTTCACCGAAATCGGTATTTGGCTCACCGTCCTGGTCGGTGGCATAGTCTTCCCCTTCGTCTTCGTGCAGGTCGTCTCCCGAAGGCTCCTTGCCTTCTTCCAATGCCGGATTGTCCAATAGTTCCGCATGGACGCGTTCTTCCAGTTCTACCGTGGGGAGCTCCAATAGCTTGACCGCCAATATCTGTTGGGGCGACAAGGTTTGTACTTGTTGCTGGGTCTGTGTCTGTACTTGACTTGAGTTGATTGCCATAAGCCGAATTTGATTAACTTTCGCAAAGGTAGAAAATAAATTTGAGAATGAATCGTTTTTCCTTATCTTTGTCAAATGATAGTTTGTAGGGGCGGGGTTTGCCCGCCTGTATGCATACACGTGGATGTTTTCGGGCAGGCTGACCCTGCCCCTACGAGATAATAATAAATTAACCTTAAACTTATGAGCAGATTATTTTGCATTGGTGTGCTGTGCGCACTTTTGTCGGCTTGCGCTTCTCCGTTCGAGAAGCAGGTGAAGGCGGATTTCGAGGAGAAGAAAGCCTTGTTTACCCAAGGGGATTTCTTTGAGGTGATTGATGCGGAAGGGCTTACGTCCGAAGAGCGGAATGCCCTGATGTTCTTGTATGCGTATATGCCGGTGGGTGATATCACCGATTATTCCGGCGAGTTTTATTTGGAGAATGTCCGAAGCTCGTTCGCCACGCGCGAAGAAACGACTTGGGGGAAGTCGATACCCGATGAGGTGTTCCGCCATTTCGTCCTTCCGGTGCGGGTGAACAATGAGGCGCTCGACCGTTCGCGGATGATATTCCATGATGAATTGATGCCGCGCCTCGAAGGCTTGTCGATGTATGATGCCGTACTCGAAGTGAACCATTGGTGTCATGAGAAGGCGAACTACCAGCCTTCGGACGCACGGACCAGTTCGCCCCTTGCCACGGTAAAAACCGCATACGGGCGTTGTGGGGAAGAATCGACTTTCCTCGTGGCGGCACTCCGTTCGGTGGGCATTCCGGCACGGCAGGTGTACACGCCCCGCTGGGCGCATACCGACGATAATCATGCGTGGGTAGAGGCATGGGCGGACGGGAAATGGTATTTCTTAGGAGCTTGCGAGCCTGAACCGGTCTTGAACTTGGGCTGGTTTAACGAGCCGGCAAGCCGGGGGATGCTGATGCATACCAAGGTGTTCGGACGCTACGAGGGACCGGAGGACGTGATGCGCACCACCGCCAATTATACCGAGATAAACGTAATAGGCAATTATGCGCAAAACGCACCTATATCGGTACGGGTAACGGATATAAATGGAAAGCCCGTAGCAGATGCTTGCGTGCGCTTCGGCATATATAATTACGCCGAGTTCTATCCGGTTTCGTCCCAACATACAGGCGAGGACGGTCTGGCGAGCCTTTCGGCAGGACTGGGCGACATGGTGGTATTGGCGGTGAAAGACCATGCCTTCGGGATGCGGAAAGTGTCGTTCGGGAAGGACAAGGAAGTGGAACTGAAGCTCGAACATCAGGTGGGCGATACGCTTTCACTCTCGCTCGACATCGTTCCTCCCGCAGGCGACTCGACTCTTCCGGACGTTACTTCCGAACAACGGGCGGAGAACGACATTCGTTTCAATCGGGAAGACTCCATCCGCAATGCGTATATCGCCACCTTCCCCGATGCAGATGCTATCCGTACCTTCGCTTCGGAGACGGGATACGATGCCGAAGCGGTTACTCCTTATATAATAGCTTCGCGCGGGAACGCTTCGGAGATAGAGGCTTTCTTGAAAGATGCGGCAGAGCGGAAGATGCGGAAGCGTGCATTGGATTTGCTGGGTACGCTTGCCGAGAAAGACCTTCGCGACGCGGAAGCCCGTGTGCTCGATGACCATTTGTATCACACCGATTCGCTGGCGGATGTGGCTACGGTATTGGCTCCCCGCATCGGAAACGAGATGCTTACGCCGTACCGCTCGTTCTTCCAGGAGGCTATCTCCGAGGAAGATGCTGCCCGCTTCCGTGCGAATCCTTTGGCGTGGGTGGAATGGTGTAAGGATAGCCTGACGCTCCGTGATGACTTGTGTACGGTGGGTACGGTTATCTCGCCCGAAGGCGTATGGAAGAACCGCATCGCCGACCGCACTTCGCGGAACACGTTCTTCGTGGCGGTGGCTCGTTCGCTGGGCATTCCCGCCTGGATAGACCGTGTGACGGGATATGTATTATATAAAGAGAACGGCGAGGATGTGGCGGTCGATTTCGAGAGCGGAAGCTCGGATCAGGTGGCGGAAGGCACGTTGAAGTTAGCTTATTCGCCGATTCCCCGGCTGGATGACCCTGCATACGCTCGCCATTTCTCTTTGTCGCGCTTCGACGGAGAAGGCTTTGCACTTCAGACTTATCCCGACTTCGAGCCGTGGAGCAACTTGTTTAAGGATCCGGCGGTTCTTCCCGCGGGATATTACATGTTGGTGTCGGGCAACCGTTTGGCGAAAGGCGGCGTGTTGGCGCAAGTCTCGTTCTTCGGCGTAGAGCAAGGCAAGGAGACTGATATGGAATTAGTGGTGCGCGAAAGCGATGAGGAGGTCAGCGTGATAGGAAGTTTCAATTCGGAAGCCAAGTTCCAGACTCCCGAAGGCGAAGAGACCTCGGTATTGCTCACTACAGGCAGGGGATATTTCATCGTCGGAATCGTGGGCGTGGGCGACGAGCCTACCAATCATGCCTTGAAGGATATAGCCGCCAAAGCGAAGGAACTGGAAGCGTGGGGCAGGAAAATCGTCCTCCTTTTCCCCTCCCGTGCCGCATACGAGAAATACACGGCGGCTCCGATTGAGGGCTTGCCCGCTACGGTGGTCTTCGGCATTGACGCGGACGGAAGCGTTGAGGCGCAGATACGTGAGGAGATGAAGCTCCGTGCCGGGACGCGCTTGCCCATCCTCCTCATCGCCGATACGTTCAACCGTGTGGTCTTCGAATCGCACGGCTACACCATCGGCATGGGCGACCAGTTATTGAATACTATTCACGGTTTGTAATACGATGATGTGTTATTTGAAACGCAGATTAACGCAGATTTTCGCAGATAATAATTTATTAATAAATCTGCGTTAATCTGCGAAAATCTGCGTTTCTGTCCGATACAATTAAAAAAGAAGCATAATGAAAAACGAGATTTTACTTTCACTCTCGAAAGAAGAACTGATTCGGCTTATCGAGGATTACTCGAAGAATTGGCTGGCGATAGACGGCGTGTGGTTCCAGTCGGTAGAGCGGACACGCGGAATGGATGAGGCAATGCATCACGACGCGGAAGCGTGGCGGAGGTTTACCGTTATCGAGGCCAAGCGCATCAAAGCGTTCTTAGGCTTGCCCGAACGTGCGGGACTGGAAGGGCTTGCTCGCGCCCTGCAACTCCGCTTCTACGCCAACCTGAACGAGGCGGATATTATCATAGATGAGGAAAAGAAAACGTTGGTCTATCGTACTCGCGAGTGCCGTGTGCAGCGGGCGCGCGAACGCAAAGGGATGCCTTTCCATCCGTGCAAGCCCGTGGGCGAGATAGAGTATGCAGGTTTCGCCCGCACCATCGACGAACGCATCACGTGCCAATGCCTCTCGTGCTTCCCCGATGTCACCGATCCCGGATGCTGTTGCGCCTGGCGGTTCAGGCTGGAGGAGTGAGCGGAGACAACGCTAAAATATTCCGTAAAATAGGTACAAACATCGGGGATATGTCTACTTTCCCGCCTTTCATGTTGCCGTATCTTTGCGGACAATAAACTAAATGCAAGGAATTATGACACTCGAAGAATTTAAGGATTTTGTCAAGACCGGCAAGCCGCTTGACACGGAAGAGATACATCAGTTTATGGACAAAATGGGAGGGGAGGCGCGGAAAATCACTTTCCGGCTGAACTCTGCCTATCATACTCCGGAGGAAATCAGGGACATCTTGTCCGAGCTTTTCGGGAAAGCCGTCCCCTCCACGCTCCGTGTGTTCCCGCCGTTTTATACCGATTTCGGCAAGAACATCGAGGTGGGCGAGGATGTGTTCATCAACGCCTGCTGCCACTTTCAGGACCATGGCGGCGTACGCATCGGGGACGGATGCCAAATAGGGCACAATGTGGTGTTTGCCACGCTCAACCATTTCTTGGAGCCGGAGAAGCGCAAGATGACTTATTCCGCGCCTATCGTCTTGGGGAAGAATGTCTGGATAGGCTCCAACGCCACTATCCTGCAAGGTGTGACCATCGGCGACAATGCCGTGATAGGTGCCGGGGCGGTCGTTACGGGCGACATCCCTGCCGATACGGTGGCGGTCGGGGTGCCGGCAAGGGTGGTCAAGCATATCTAATCAGCTCCGCACCCTCTGGCAGTACTCCGACGGCGTAACGCCCTCCTGCTTCTTGAACATCCGGCTGAAGTGCTGGGGATATTCGAAGCCGAGGCGGTCGGACACTTGGGAGACGGTTTCCCCTGCCGCAAGGCCGTTCTTGGCAAGCTGGATGACGAACTGGCGGATGTGGCTGCTCGCCGCGTCTCCGGTGGTTTTCTTGATGACATTCTTTACCACTTTCCTTGATGTATCCTGTCTTTGATATGGATTGCTTTCTGGCGGGGCAGGAAGGCATTAGGAGCAGGGTAGCCGATGCTGAGAAGACAGATGAATTCGTAGCCCGCAGGTGCACCCACGATTTCCTTTATCTTTTCAGCTTCATCGGCTACTGGGATATGAAACGTGGCCCCCAGTCCTTCGGCAGTGGCGGCAAGCAGCATATTCTCCAAGGCACACCAAGCAGAGGCAAAGTAGTTGAGCGAACTTTGCTCTGTGGGTTTCAGCAGAGGAACTGTCAGCTGGCGGTAGAAAGGCAGGATAAGCAGCCTGCTTTCCATCAGCATCTTCTGTTGTCTGGGTAATGCCTTTTCAAACATTTCCATTTTGTCTTTGTCGCCCGACTCGTCCACTTCGCTCACCAGTTCCTTGAATGCTGCCATATTCTTTGCCAACGGCGCGATGACTTTGGCAATGTCCTCTTTTCCGCGCACCACCACAAACTCGAACTGCCGTAAATGGTCGTTGGTCGGGGCTTTGAATGCTGCACTGATTACACGGTTCTGAATCTCGTCACTTACTTTCTCATCGGTGAAGTCGCGATAGGTGCGACGCTTCTCCAAAACTTCATATAAATCCATATTCATTCGTTGTTTAATGTTTACGCAAGCAAAGTTAGGGTGTTTAATTGTATCTGATTTGCTTTATTGTATGATAGATTTGTCGTAGATTTGTATCTGCTTATACAAACAGATTCTTATGGATGATATTGTAATACCTTACTGCGTTCCGGAACAAGAAGAACATTCGTTTTTCTTCATTGACCAACGCATCAAGATAGAACTCGAAGCTAAATACTACCATCAAATAGCAACAAATCCGTAAAAATGGTACGCTTTCCCCATTTATGGTTACAACGTTCTTCCTTGTTCCGGTGTAACTTTGTATCGGACAAAAGAGAATAACCATGAGGAAAGCAATCGTAATAATCGCCCTCGCACTGGCAGCCAGCCTGTCCGCGACGGCACAAACAACAGACAATATGGATAGAATCGAAGTATGCAAACAGAATTACCGCACCCTGTTCGGCGGCGAAGCCTTGACCGGACAGGGCACAGACCCGGAAATGATGGACATCCTCCAGAAGTTCATCTTTGGTGAAGTATTCCAAACGGGTGAATTGACGCTGAAACAGCGCGAAATGATTACCTGTATCACCCTCGCTACGATGCAGACGCTCCCGCAACTGAAAGCCCATGCGGGTGCGGCACTCAATGTGGGCGTCACGCCTGAAGAACTGCGCGAGGTGATGTACCTTACCGCCCCGTTCATCGGCTTCCCCAAGATGCTGAATGCCGTGGGCGCGGTGAACGAGGTGTTCAAGGAGCGTGGCATCTCCCTGCCGTTGGAAAAGCAAGGCACGGTAACAGAAGAAACACGTCATGAAGCGGGCAAAGCCATTCAGGACAAGCTCTATCCCGGCGGCATCGCCTCGGTGATGGAAGGCGTGCCCGGCAACATGGGCAAGGACGTGGAGCAGTTCCTCACGGATTATTTCTTCGGCGATATTTACAGCCGCGGCGCACTCGACTTGCCAACGCGCGAGTTGTTGGGCTACTGCGTATTGACCACGTTGGAAGCCGAGAGCCAACTCCATTCGCACTATCACGGCAACGTCAACGCCGGCAACTCGCCCGAAACATTGACCGCTGCCGTCATCCAGTGCCTGCCCTACATCGGCTTCCCCGCCGCTATCAAGGCGTTGCGCATCATCAAAGAGGAATATGCCATAAAATAACTGATTGAAAATATGACACCATTTATCCTTCGCCGATGGCAGGAATCAGACATTCCAGCTTTGGCAAAATACCTCAATAATAAAAAGATTTGGGACAACTGCCGGGACAGCTTGCCATATCCTTATACTTCCGAAGATGCTGCCTCATTCATACAATATGTCAAATCTCAAGACATACAGAATAATTATTGTATTGAAGTCCATGCGGAAGCTGCTGGAAATATAAGTTTCGACAGAGGCACGGACGTAGAACGCTTCAATGCGGAAATAGGTTATTGGCTTGCCGAACCATATTGGAATAAAGGGATTATGACGCAGGCTTTGCGTCAAGCTGTCAGCGATTATTTCAGCAAAACCGATGTCGTGCGGATTTTTGCTAAAGTTTATGCCGGCAACTTTGCCTCCATACGGGTATTGGAAAAGGCTGGTTTCCAAAAAACGGGTATTCAACACAATGCTTGTTTCAAGAATGGTCAGTTTTTGGATTGCCATTGTTTCGAGTTGTTGAAAGAATACGCATTATAGGCATCCTCCCTTGTCCACGTCAAAAACTTCCAATCCGTCCCGATAGCCGCCGTCCCCGGCGGGGACAACGCTTAAAATTTTCCGCAAGCATCGTCCCCAGCGGGGACAGTGCTAAAAAACTTCTGTAACCTCCGTCCCCGCCGGGGACAGCATTAAAAATTTTCTGTAAGCGTTGTCCCCGCTGGGGACGGAGTTAAAAAACTTCTGCAACTATTGTCCCCGGATTTGGCTGGCTGCTCCGAAATCGCTATATTTGCGTATAATCAAATTTTTACCGTATGAAAAAGATTGTTACATTAAACGTCAAGCAACTTCGCACCGAAGAATGCTTCGGCTATCTGAAACTCGTCCTCGCCGAGACCGAAAATCTGCCTGAAGAAGAAACCCCGTCTATCCTCACCACTTCCGTAAACACATATACGGATAAATTCAACGGCTACGACACTGCATTGAAAGCGTCTGCCGTAAATCCTGCCACCGTTTCGGTGACCGCGACCGATGCGGGACGCGACGACTCGTGGCGCGGGGCGAATGCCTACGTGAAGGCGATGTGCAACCACCCGACAGCCGAAGTGGCAAACGCGGCAGCCGAGGTGAAGTCGCTCTTCGACAAGTACGGCGACCCGACATCGCTGGCGCAGACCGAGGAAAGCGGCGTATTGCACAATCTGTTACAAGATTTAGAGGCATTCGATGCGAGCAAGCGCACTTTGTTGAATCTCGACGTATGGATTACCGACTTGAAAACGAAAGAAGAAGCCTTCCTTGCCGCAGCCGCCGCACGCACGGAAGCCGACGCAGCCCGTCAGGTGGGTATCGTGAAGGAAACCCGCACCGCCGCCGAAGCCGCCTACCGTTCGCTGGTTGATACGGTGAACGCGCTGGCGATGATAAACGGCGATGCGGCATACGCCACGTTTATCGACCACGTGAACGCAATGATTGAGCGTCAGAAAGCTATCTCGAAGGCTCGCTCCACGCGGGCGAAGAAAGAAGATGAGCCTGCGGAATAACTGAAGAATGAATACAGAGGCACGGAGACATAGAGTTATACATCAATAAAAAAACTCTGTGTCTCCGTGCCTCTGTGTTTGTTCTTATTTGCACAACGCTTCAATCGTTGCCCGCACGCGGCGGGCGGTGGTGACGTCGCGCGAATATTCGTCGGCGTCCTTGGCTCCCATGGTGACTTCGGGGTTGGTGAAGGTCATGAGGCTCTTCACTTTCTCGCGGGCGGAGAAATGGAACTCGCGGATGCCGGTGTCTTGCGCCAGTTGGCGGATGTTCGTTTCGTTTACGCCGCATCCTGCCAAGAGGATGATGCGCCCTGCGGCGTAGGCTTGCAGGTCGTGGAGGAGGGGCGCGCCTTGAGGAGCGGTGGGCTGCTGTCCCGAGGTGAGGATGCGCGTCACGCCAAGCGAGGCTAATTCGTCGAGGGCACGGTACGGGTCGCGGCAATGGTCGAAGGCGCGGTGGAAGGTGACGGGAGTGCCTTCGGCGGCATCTATCAGGCGTCGGGTGGTCTCGATGTCGATGTCTCCGTTCTCGCGGAGGCATCCGAATACCAGTCCGTCGGCTCCCGCGCGGCGTGCCATGCGGATGTCTTCTAACATCGTTTCCACTTCTATGGGGGAATAGAGGAAGTCTCCTCCGCGGGGGCGGATGATGACGTGCAGGCGGATGTGGAGCAGGCGGCGTGCCATTGTGATTTCGCCATACGAGGGGGTGGTCCCTCCTTCGGGGATGCCTGCGCATAGTTCTACGCGGTGCGCTCCTCCTTCTTGTGCGGCAAGGCAACTCGCTACGGAGTTGGCGCACACTTCAAATGTATAGGTTCCGTTGTTCATTGTTTGTGTTTTATTTCAACGCAGAGGCGCAAAAGCGCAGAGGTTTAAATTTATTGAATATCCGCATTTTATCCACTTGCCTATAGGGGTGTATTGCATACGCCCTGAAAACATTCACGTAGATAAGTGCATGCATTCGGGCGTATGCGATACGCCCCTACATAGGCTGTTTGCGGACATTCATATTAAATTTTAAGAGGAAGCGAAGTGTATAGAGAACAAGTGTCTGGTTTTGCGTCCTTCGCCTTCTTAAAAATAATTCTTTGCGCTTTTGCGTCTCTGCGTTCGATTATAAAAAAATTAATATACAAAGCTGCTTCCGCCTAAGAACTCGCGGAGGAGCGAGGTGGGAGGCAGCTGGTTATCGGGTACGGACGTGAAATAGCCTAAGAAACGCAGGAGGCGGTTGGCTTCGGAATATGCCGGGCAATTGTTGGGCACCTTGCGCAAGAGCGGCTCGGCGTAGTCTTTCAGCACGGCAAGCTCGAAGAGGAGGGCAGAGTTGAACATCGCGTCGGCATTCTCCTGATAGGGGAATATCCACTTGTCTTCGCCCGCCCGCACGCTTTCCCAGCGGTTGATGGTGTCTTCGGCACTGCTCCCCCGGTATTTCGAGTCGCGGATGATGCGCCGGATGAGGCGGTTGTCCGTGGTGGGGATGTAGTTGTGGTTATCCAGTTGGATAGTGGTGAGTGCCGACACGTATATCTTGTATTTGTTTTCGTCAGGGATTTGTGCGGTCAGTTCGGGGTTGAGGGCATGGATGCCTTCCAGTATCAGAATCATGTTGTCGTTTATGCGGAGCTTCTTTCCGCTCATCTCCCGCTTGCCCGTCACGAAGTTGAAGCGGGGAAGCTCGATTTCCTTTCCCGCTATCAGTTCTTTCATCTGCGCTTCGAAGAAAGGCAGGTCGAGGGTGTAGAACGACTCGAAGTCGTGCTTTCCGTGCTCGTCCAGAGGGCTGTCTTCGCGGTTCACGAAGTAATCGTCCAGCGAAATGGGATAGGGACGTATGCCGTTGGTGAGCAACTGTACGCTCAGGCGTTTGCTGAAGGTGGTCTTTCCCGACGAGGAAGGTCCCGATATGAGCACTAACTTCACGCGCTCCCCGTTTCGGTCGCGGTGGGCGATTTCATCGGCAAGGCGGGCGATTTTCTTTTCTTGAAGCGCTTCGGAGACGTTGATGAGGTCGGTGGCTAAGCCTTTGTGGCACGCAATGTTGAAGTCGCCCACGGTGGCGATGCCCATGATTTCGTTCCAACGGTGGTATTCCTGGAATACTTCGAGCATCTTTTCCTGCTTCACCACTTCCTGCAGGCGGGTAGGGTTTTTCCGGTCGGGCACGCGCAGGAGCAGGCCGTCATAGTATTTCACGATGTCGAACAGGCGGATGTATCCCGTGCTGGGCACGAGGCTTCCGTAGTAGCAATCCGTGGTATTCCCCAAGCGGTAATAGAATGTATAGAGCTGGTCGTAGGTGCTCAGGAGCTTGGCTTTGTCCACCATTCCCCGCTGGGCGAATATTTCCGCCACTTGGCGGGTGTGGCATTCGATGCGTTCGAAGGGGATGTCGGCATCGATGATTTCCTGCATCTTCTGCTTGATGCGGATTACGTCGTCCAGCCCGATGGAACGGTCTAAGTGTAGGTTGCAATAATATCCTTTCGATACGGGATGTTCCAACGAGATGCTTCCCTGGGGATAGAGTTCTTCTACCGCCTTGACAAGGATGAAGCAAAGCGAGCGGAAGTAGGTGCGCATACCCGAAGGGTTGGTGATGTCGAGGAATTCCACGTCTTTGTTGTAATAGACCCTGAAGTTGAGGTCTTCCACTTTATTGTTAACCTTTGCGCTTACCACGCCGTAGGGCATATCCAGTCCGAAATCGTTGTAAATTTCCAAAAGGCTGATTCCTTCGCGGAAACTTCTTGTTTGATTGATGTTTTTACAATATATTTGTAACATGATTGTAATATGTATTACTTAGGGTGAGAATTTGCCGTTAATTTACGGAATAAACACCGAAAGCCAATTGACATCTTAACTTAATTATAAATGGAGTATAGTTTTTATGATTTTTTAGCACTGTTAGGCTCGCTTGCCCTCTTCTTGTACGGCATGAAAATCATGAGCGAGGGACTTCAGAAGTTTGCGGGCGACCGTCTTCGGAGTATCCTGACAGCAATGACGACCAACCGGGTGACAGGTGTGTTGACCGGTACGCTCATCACCGCATTGGTGCAATCTTCTTCTGCCACGACGGTTATGGTCGTGAGTTTCGTAAACGCAGGCTTATTGACCTTGACGCAGTCCATCAGTGTCATTATGGGTGCCAACATCGGAACCACGGTCACCGCTTGGATTATCTCGGCTTTGGGATTCAAGGTAGACATTTCCGTCTTTGCCCTTCCGCTTTTGGCTTTCGGCATCCCGCTTCTTTTCTCGCAAAAAAGCTCGCGCAAGTCTATCGGTGAGTTCATCTTCGGCTTCTCTTTCCTGTTCATGGGATTGGATTTATTGAAGAAGAACGCTCCCGATCTGAGCCAGAATCCAGATATGTTAGCGTTTGTGCAGAATTATACCGATATGGGATTCTTCTCGGTCATCTTGTTCGTGATTATCGGTACGGTATTGACGATGATTGTGCAGGCGTCTTCCGCCACGATGGCGATTACCCTGATTATGTGTGCCAACGGCTGGATCAGTTTCGAACTGGGTGCGGCGTTGGTGTTGGGCGAGAACATCGGAACGACCATTACCGCCAATCTTGCGGCACTTACCGCCAACACACAGGCGCGGAGGGCTGCCTTGGCGCATCTGATGTTTAATGTATTCGGCGTGATTTGGGTGTTGATATTGTTCCAGCCGTTCCTGAATATGGTAGGTTGGATTATCGACGACTGGATGCAGGTGAGCGATGCGGGAGGTGCTGCGGTCTCGTTTAAACTCTCGGCGTTCCATACGTGCTTTAATGTATGCAATGTGTTGATTCTGATATGGTTCGTTAAATTGATTGAAAAGACGGTATGCAGGTTTATTCCCCAAAAGGAAACGGAAGAAGAGTACCGCTTGCAATTCATTTCGGGCGGTATGCTTTCTACGGCTGAGCTTTCCATTTTGCAAGCCCGCAAGGAAATTAACCTCTTTGCCGAGCGTATCCGGCGGATGTTCGGAATGGTGCGCGACTTGCTTCATACCACGAACGAGAACGATTTCAACAAGCTTTTCGCCCGCATTGAGAAATACGAAGGCATCAGCGATAACATGGAGGTGGAGATAGCTACGTATCTGACCCAAGTATCCGAAGGACGGTTGAGTTCGGAAAGTAAGTTCGAAATACGCGAAATGTTGCGCGAGGTGAGCGAGATAGAAAGCATCGGGGACAGTTGTTATAACTTGGCACGCACGATGAACCACAAGCGGCGTACCAACGTGGAGTTCACCGAGGAACAATATGGGCACATCGAACAGATGTTCCAACTGACCGATACAGCCCTGACGCAGATGATAGAAGTGATAGAAGATACGCATCATGCGGTAGACGTGAACCGTTCGTTCAATTTAGAGCACGAAATCAACAATTACCGCGACCAGTTGAAAGACCGTAACGTGATAGACATCAACGAAAAGGCATATAATTACCAAACGGGCGTACATTATATGGACCTCATCGCCGAATGCGAAAAGTTAGGCGACTATGTGGTGAATGTGGTGGAGGCGCATACCGAGACCAAGGAGAAAAAAGCCTGACGTTTGCTATGGATTGACCTACATCAAGAATTCGGCAGATTTGCTCAAATAGATGTTGTATAGCATGACAACGTAAGGTGCAAACCTGTAATTTTGTGTCGTAAAACATAAAAACAGATAACTGGCATGCTTAAAAGAGTGAAGAAAATTCTTGTAACAGGTCTTCTGGAAATGAAGAATAACAACGTGCGTATCTGGGAAGACATGACACGTTGACAGAGGATTAGAATTTTTTTGAATGTAGGTAAAAAGGTTGATGTATGATCTTTCAGGGTCATACATCTTTATGTTGAAAGCAAATGAAAATGGAATGAATATGAAGAAAGACCGCGGGCTTCGTGCTTCGCGGTCTTTCTTTTTTCTCAATATTTCACCTTATCCGCTTTGGCTTCCCAGTCGCGGAAAGCCTGAAGGGCTTCTTCGGGCAAGAGGCGTTCCGATTTCAGGCGGCGGTCTTCGGGTTTCAGTTCCAGTTCCTCGTAGATGAAAGCGTCATCAAAGCCGATGCGGGCGGCATCGTGCTGGTTGTTTCCGTAATACATCCGGTCGAGGTGTGCCCAATAGATGGCTCCCAAGCACATAGGGCAAGGTTCGCACGAGGTGTAGATTTCGCATCCGCTCAGGTCGAATGTGCCTAATTTGCGGCATGCGGCGCGGATGGCACTCACTTCGGCATGTGCGGTAGGGTCATGTTCGGGAGTCACGCGGTTGGTGCCTGTGGCGATGATTTCCCCGTCACGTGCAATGACGGCACCGAACGGACCTCCTCCTTCGGCTACGTTCCGTACCGAAAGTTCGATGGCTTTACGCATCAGTTCTTCTTTAGTCATAGGCATTCATGATTTTCGTGTCTCTAAAGATACGGAAAATTTCTTATCTTTCAAACGCAGAGACGCAAAATCGCAAAGTTATTATTTCCTTTCTCCGCGATTTTGCGTCTCTGCGTTCAATAATAAAAAAGCGGAGGTACACCGTATTGCTTACCTCCGCTCTTGGAACTTTATATAGGGTTAGGAAATTACATCATTCCGCCCATGCCTCCCATGCCTGCGGCAGGCATTTCAGGCTTTTCTTCTTTCTTTTCTACGATAACGCATTCTGTAGTCAGGAACATACCGGCGATAGAAGCGGCGTTTTCCAAAGCCACACGTGTTACCTTGGCGGGGTCTACGACACCTGCAGCGTGCAAGTTTTCGTAAACGTCAGTACGGGCGTTGTAACCGAAATCGCCTTTGCCTTCACGTACTTTCTGAACCACTACGGCACCTTCCTTACCAGCATTGGCTACAATCTGGCGCAACGGCTCTTCAATGGCACGCTTGATGATTTCGATACCGGTAGTTTCATCGGCATTGTCACCCTTCAAGCCTTCCAAAGTGTCGATGGCACGGATGTAAGTCACGCCACCACCCGGAACGATACCTTCTTCGATAGCGGCACGTGTAGCGCACAATGCATCGTCCACACGGTCTTTCTTTTCCTTCATTTCCACTTCGCTGGCTGCACCTACATACAATACAGCTACACCGCCTGACAATTTGGCAAGACGTTCTTGCAATTTTTCCTTGTCATAGTCGGAAGTAGAGTTCTTGATTTCGGCTTTGATTTGGTTGATGCGGTCCAAGATGTTGTCTTTATCACCTGCACCGTTTACAATAGTGGTGTTTTCTTTCGTGATAGTAACCTTCTCGCAAGAACCTAACATATCGATAGTTGCTTGTTCCAGCTTCAAGCCCTTTTCTTCGCTGATGACAACGCCGCCAGTCAGGATAGCGATATCTTCCAGCATGGCTTTACGACGGTCGCCGAAGCCCGGAGCTTTCACAGCACAAATCTTCAACTGGCCACGCAAACGGTTGACTACCAATGTGGTCAACGCTTCGCTATCTACGTCTTCGGCGATGACCAGCAACGGACGTCCGCTCTGAACAGCCGGTTCGAGGATAGGCAAGAAGTCTTTCAGGTTGCTGATTTTCTTGTCGTAAACCAAGATGTACGGGCGTTCCATGACGCATTCCATTTTTTCCGTATCGGTTACGAAGTAAGGTGACAGGTAGCCGCGGTCGAACTGCATACCTTCTACCACGCCGATTGTAGTGTCGGTACCTTTGGCTTCTTCGATGGTGATGACACCGTCCTTAGAAACCTTACGCATTGCGTCGGCAATCAGCTTACCGATAACCGGGTCGTTGTTGGCAGATACGGTAGCTACTTGTTCAATCTTGTCGTAGTTATCGCCTACGGTTTCAGCCTGAGCCTTGATGCATTCTACCACTTTTGCAACAGCTTTATCGATACCACGCTTCAAGTCCATCGGGTTAGCGCCTGCGGTTACGTTTTTCAATCCTACGCCTACGATAGCTTGAGCCAATACGGTAGCGGTAGTAGTACCATCGCCCGCATCGTCACCGGTCTTCGAAGCTACTGATTTAACCAACTGGGCACCTGTATTTTGGAACGGGTCTGCCAATTCTACTTCCTTAGCAACGGTCACACCGTCCTTTGTGATTTGCGGAGCACCGAACTTCTTTTCGATGATAACGTTACGTCCTTTCGGACCGAGGGTTACTTTTACGGCATTCGCCAATTCGTCCACGCCTTTCTTCAATTGGTCGCGGGCGTCAATATTGAAAAGTATTTCTTTTGCCATGATTGTTCTAATTTTTGATTTTTAATTCTTAATTGAGGATTGCGAGTACATCGCTTTGGCGCATAATCAGGTATTTCACACCGTCGTGTTCGATTTCGGTACCCGAGTATTTGCCATACAATACTTGGTCGCCTGCTTTCAGTACCATTTCTTCGTCTTTCGTGCCATTGCCTACGGCTACCACTTCGCCTTGCAACGGTTTTTCTTTAGCTGTGTCGGGGATGATGATTCCGCCGATTGTCTTTTCTTCTGCAGGTGCCGGAAGAATCAGCACTCTGTCTGCTAACGGTTTAATGTTCATAATGCAATATTGTTTTTGTTATTTATACGTCTTTTATCCGGTTTACTGATGTAAACCACTTCTATTTCTACTAAAACCGTGCCAAACTATTAAAACTGACAATATGGCAGTCCTTTGCCTACCCCGTTTTAGACAGGTTATGTGAGGAGACAGGTATTTTTAATAATTGCCTTGGCGGATATGCTTGCATTTATCCCGGAATATATATGCGTAGCCCGATGTATTTAGTCTCGTGCGCGGATGCAAATAGGTGCATGTAATTGCCTGCATATCAATGATGAAAATAAAAGGCATTTGCTTGTTAACAGTTTTTTACGTTCGGATTCCCATTTCCCTTGGCGTTTTGAACGGGCTTTGTTATCTTTGCTTTTCGTAAAACGAAAACACGAATAAGCGAATGGAAATCGTATACCTTATTATCGGATTGATTGTCGGATGCGTGGCAGGCTGGGGGCTTGCCTCGCGGAAGAATGCCGTGCTAGCGGCTGAACTGAAGATGCAGGAGACGCATGCCCGCGAGATGCTCGATGCCGAACGTCGCCGCTTAGAAGAAAAGCTGGCGGAACAGAAACGGGAAGTGGAAGAATTGCACAAGCGTTCAGCACTGGAATTCGAGAGCCTTGCCGACAAGATATTCCGCCAGCGTGCCGAAGCGTTCAACCGCCAAAGTGCAGAAAGCCTGGGTGCCTTGTTGAAGCCGTTTGGCGATAACCTGAAGGAGTTCAAGCATCGGGTGGAGGAAGTGTACGACAAGGAATCGAAGCAACGTTTTTCGCTGGAAGACCGCATCAAGGAACTGGTTCAGTTGAACAAACAGATCAGCGATGATGCCAACAACTTGACCCGTGCATTGAAAGGCGATTCGAAGATGCAGGGCAATTGGGGCGAGATGATATTGGAAACAATACTGGAAAATTCGGGGCTTCACGAGGGACAGGAATATTTCCGCCAAGCGTTTTTAAAGGATGTCGAAGGCAACACCGTGCGTAACGAGGAAGGTCAACGCCTCCAGCCCGATGTGCTGGTGATGTATCCCGATAACCGGCGGGTGATTATTGACTCGAAGGTATCTCTTACGGCATACGCTTCGTATGTGGCAAGTGAGGACCGTGAGAAGCAGGAACGTTTCTTGAAAGCCCACTTGGCGTCGGTGCGGGCACATATCGATGAACTAAGCCGCAAGGATTATTCGCGTTACGATGTGGGTGCGCTTGATTTCGTGATGATGTTCATCCCCAATGAACCAGCCTACGTGCTTGCCTTGCAGGCCGATTCCGAACTATGGAATTACGCCTACCGCAAGAAGGTGGTGCTGATGAGCCCTACGAACCTGATTGCTGCGCTCCGTCTTGCACTCGACTTGTGGAAACGGGAGTATCAGGAAAAGAACATTCAGGAAATCGTGCGCCGCGGCACTGCACTTTATGAAAAGCTGGTCGGTTTTACCGATACGTTCGGGCGTATAGGCGACACACTTAAATCGGTTTCGGAGGCATACGAAGCTGCACTTTCCCAGCTTTCGGAAGGGAAAGGCAACGTCATCCGCCAGGCGGAAATGCTGAAGGAACTGGGCATCACACCGAAGAAGCAGCTGAAAATGAAGTCGGAAGAGTGAGTTTTTCACCACGGATTATACAGATTTCAATAATTGTTGATGGTTAATAATGGAACTTACACTATTAACTCTTAATTATTCATTATCAATTATTGAAATCTGTATAATCCGTGGTGAATGTTAACGCTTTACGGCTTCAATCAACTCGTCGGGGGTGACAAGCGTCTGCTCGCCCGTTGCCATGTTCTTGAGCGTGAGCTTGCCTTCCTGCATTTCGTTCTCGCCCGCTATCGCTACGAAAGGAATGGCTTTGGCGTTGGCGTAACTCATTTGTTTTTTCATCTTCGACGCGTCGGGGAAGATTTCGGCACGGATGCCTGCCTGGCGTGCCTTTGCCAAGACGGGGAGCACGTATGCGGATTCTGCCGCTCCGAAGTTGACGAACAAGAGTTGCGTGCTTGCCGAAGCCTCTTTCGGATAGAGGTCGAGTTGGTTCAGTACGTCGTAGATACGGTCGGCGCCGAATGAGATGCCTACGCCCGATACTCCCGGAAGGCCGAACACGCCTGTCAGATTGTCATACCGTCCGCCTCCGCTGATGCTTCCTATCTGTACGTCGAGTGCTTTCACTTCGAAGATGGCTCCCGTGTAATAATTCAGGCCGCGCGCCAAAGTGAGGTCGAGTTCCACTTCCGAGTGGATGCCCAGTCCGGCAATCGTGTTCAGGATAAATTCGCTTTCCTCGATGCCCTTCATTCCCGTTTCGCTCGAAGCGAGCGTTTGCTTCAGGGTGTCGAGCTTTTCTTGGTTCGTCCCGCTCAGCCGGATGATAGGCTGGAGCTTGTCGATGGCTTCCTGAGGGATGCCTTTCGATGCCAATTCGGCGTTAACGTTTTCCAATCCGATTTTGTCTAGTTTGTCGATGGCTACGGTGATGTCTACTATTTTCTCCGCTTCGCCGATGATTTCGGCGATACCGCTTAGGATTTTGCGGTTATTGATTTTGATGGCTACCCGGATGCCGAACTTGCGGAATACGGTGTCGAGCATCTGTACCAATTCCACTTCGTTCAGGAGCGAATCGCTTCCTACTACGTCGGCATCGCATTGGTAAAATTCGCGGTAACGTCCTTTTTGCGGGCGGTCGGCACGCCATACGGGCTGTATTTGGAAACGCTTGAAGGGAAAAGTAATCTCATCGCGGTGCATCACCACGTAACGTGCGAAAGGCACGGTAAGGTCATAGCGCAAGCCTTTCTCGCAAAACTTGCAGGCGAGCTTGGCGGCGTTGCGCGAGAGTAGTTCCTCATCGGTCAGCCCTGAAAAATAGTCGCCCGAGTTTTGTATCTTGAACAAGAGCTTGTCGCCTTCGTCACCGTATTTCCCTATCAGGGTGGAGAGGCTCTCCATAGCAGGTGTTTCTATCTGTTGGAATCCGTAGAGGCGGAACACCTCGCGGATGGTATCGAATATGTAGTTGCGTTTCGCCATTTCTACGGGCGAAAAGTCTCTGGTTCCTTTCGGTATGCAGGGTTTTGTTGCCATAATTGAATCGTTTTAAGTTTATCCGTGCAAAATTACGGGATTCTTTTCTAAATTGAAAATGTATCTGAACAGAAACGCAGATTTTCGCGGATTATCATTCAATTATCAGTCTGCGTTAATCTGCGCTAATCTGCGTTTTCTTCATTTCTGGTAGACTTCACTCGCGGCGGTTGGTGAAAATCAATATGTAATATACCAGTGTGGCGAGCGAGCCGAGTGCAGCCACCACATACGTATATGCCGCTGACTTCAGTGCGTCGAAAGCCTGAGATTGGTTATAATTATTGGTCACTCCCGCACCTCTCAGCCATACTAAAGCACGCCGGCTGGCATCAATTTCCACGGGGAGGGTGATGAAACTGAACAAAGTGGTCATCGCGAAAAGGCAGATGCCGATGAGCATCAATTGAGGGAAAGTGTTAATCAGGAACATGCCCGCCAACAATACCCATTGCACGATGGAAGACGAGAATTGCACCACGGGGACTAATGCCGAGCGCATCTGAAGCGGAGCGTATGCGTGTGCGTGTTGCACGGCGTGTCCGCATTCGTGGGCCGCTACGGCAGCCGCGGCTATGCTGCATGTGTTGTACACCCCTTCGCTAAGATTGACGGTTTTGTTGGCAGGGTTATAATGGTCGGTAAGCATTCCCGGTGTGCTGGTCACCCGCACGTCATAAATGCCGTTGTCGCGCAACATCTTCTCGGCAATCTCCCGTCCCGTCATTCCGTTGGAGAGCGCCATGCGCGAATACTTGTCGAATTTCCTTTTCAGGTTGGCTTGCACCAAATAGCTGAGGATGGCAATGCCGATAAATAAAATCCAATACGTCATAATCAATTCAAATCTTTAAGTAGTTTCTAGAAAAACAGTACAAATACTTTGCCAAAAGTAAGGAAAAAATAAGGAAATGTCAATCTGTCAGCCCTTAATTGAGGATTATTAAGTGATTAGATGAAGATATTTGAACTTTTTTTCAAGATTTCTTTGCGGATTCAAAAAAAAAGCGTACCTTTGCACTCGCAATCAGAAATGATGCAAATAGGTTTGATTCGCTAGCTCAGCAGGTAGAGCACAACACTTTTAATGTTGGGGTCTTGGGTTCGAGCCCCAAGCGGATCACTCGTTTAAGAAGTAAAAAAGAAAAAGCTCTGATAATCAAATGGTCTCAGAGCTTTTTCTTTTTTATGATTCGTTGAATATTCTAGCCTTATTTGGATAAATAAGAAAAACTTTCTATCTTTGCCCCCGCAACGGTTCGGGCGAATGAAGCCCGATTAAAAGGGAATCAGGTGAGAGTCCTGAACAGTCCCGCTGCTGTAAGTTCCGTACGAGAAGTGTCGCAAGCCATTCTTTTGCCACTGGATGTATTCCGGGAAGGCGGCTTGCCGACAGGAATAAGTCAGAAGACCTGCCGTGTGCCTGAGTGTCTTCACTGCTTTCGAGGAAAAAGCGTGGGATGATAAACGCAGCCGGCAGACGGCTTCTTTTTTATTCCCTTTTTACTTGACGCAGTGTTTTGTTTTTGAACACAGAGGCACAAAGACACAGAGTCTTTTGGTTCAGAATATATCTCTGTGTCTTTGTGTTCGGTTAAAAGTGATAACGAATGAAACACGTAATTAGCATCATCCTTGGAGTGTGCTTCCCCTTGGCAGGGCAGGCGCAGACCGACACGGTGCGGGCGTATGCCTTGCCCGAAGTGACGGTGACGGATAGCCATCGCATCCGTGAGGTGCGCTCTGTAGCTCCGGTTCAATCGCTTTCGCGTGAAGAGCTGGAGCATCAGCACGCCTTGCAGTTATCGGATGCCGTGAAGCGCTTTTCGGGTGTCACGGTGAAAGACTACGGAGGGGTAGGCGGGCTGAAAACGGTATCTGTGCGCAGCTTAGGGGCGCAACATACGGTCATCGGGTATGACGGCATCGCTATAACCGATTGCCAGACAGGGCAAATAGACCTTGGACGTTTCTCGTTGGAGAATGTAGGCCGGGTAGCATTGAGCAACGGGCAGGATGATAACATTTTCCAGCCCGCGCGTTTCTTCGCTTCGGCGGGTGTCTTGCATATCGAGACGCTGGCTCCGGAATTCGAAGCGGAAGAGCGTACCCATCTCCGCGCGAAAGTGAAGGCTGGCTCATGGGGGTTGGCGAATCCTTCGCTTCGGATAGAGCGGAAGGCGGGACGGAAATGGGTGTTGACCGGCGATGCGGAATGGATGTCTTCGGACGGGCGCTATCCGTTTACGCTATATTATGGGGACGAAAACGATGCTTCTTCGCGCGAGAAACGTCAGAACACAGAGGTGCGGGCCTTGCGTGCCGAAGCCGGACTGTACAGGACGTTTTCCGGTCGTGAGCAATGGCGGCTCAAGGCTTATTACTATCAGTCTTCGCGCGGGCTTCCTGCGGCCGCTACGTATTATTACAATCATTCCAGCCAGCATTTATGGGACAAGAACGCTTTCGTGCAAAGCAATTACCGGAAAGAGTTCGGTCAGCGTTTCGCTCTTCGGCTTGCCGGGAAATGGAACTGGAGCTACCAGCGTTACCTCGACCCCGATTATAAGGGCAGCACGGGGCAGACGGAGAACAACTATTACCAGCAAGAGTATTATCTTTCGGCTTCGGCGCTTTGGCGGGCGTTGGATAATCTTTCGTTCTCGTTGGCAACGGACGGAAGCGTGAACCGGATGAACGCCGACCTGCACGCTTTTGCCAAGCCTGTGCGCTGCTCGTGGCTGACGGCACTGGCGGGGAAATACGTTACTGATCGGATGACGCTTTCGGCATCGGTCTTGGCTACCTGGGTGCATGAAGACGCGGAGCGGGGGAACAGCGCGGGCATGCACCGCAAGCTGAGTCCCTACGTAGGCGTATCGTTCAAGCCTTTTGCGGCTGAAGAGTTCCGCTTGCGCGCTTTTTACAAGGACATTTTCCGCTTGCCCAGTTTCAATGATTTATATTATGGGCAGACGGGTAATATCGGCTTGAAGCCCGAAAACGCCCGTCAGTTGAATGTCGGGCTGACCTATACGAAACGTATTTGCGATGTCATTCCTTGCCTGACGCTTACCGTCGATGCTTACATGAACCGGGTGACCGATAAGATTGTGGCGATACCGACCAAGAATCTGTTTGTATGGAGTATGGTCAATTTGGGGAAGGTGGATATCAAAGGGATGGATGTGACGGGCAGCCTTGGCATCCGTCCGTGCGAAGGATATGTTTTAAACCTTTCGGGCAATTATACGTATCAGCGTGCGTTGGACGTGACGGATTCCGACCCTTCTACCGCCGAGGGGAAGACATACAAGCATCAGATTGCCTATACGCCCCGGGTGTCGGGGTTGGGACAAGCTGTGCTGGAGACGCCGTGGGCGGACTTGTCGTATGCTGTGCTGTTTTCCGGAAAGCGGTATATGTTAGGCCAGAACATTGCCGAAAACCGCTTGCCCGGATATACCGACCATAGTGTCTCGGCACGCCGTGAGTTCCGTTGGCGGGACGTTTCGGCTTCGGTAGCGGTGGAGGTATTGAACTTGGCGGATAAGAATTATGAGATTGTGAAAAACTTCCCGATGCCGGGGCGTTCGTTCCGGGTAACGGTCGGCATAGACTATTGACAAGATGATGAAGAAAAAGATACTTGGACTAATCGGAATATTTTTGTCGCTGGCGGTTGCTTGCGATGATTTGGAAGACAAGCCCGCATTGCCGGATAACGGACAAGAAACGGTGCACGATGATGGTACGGCGGAAATGTATGTCCTCTGCGAAGGCCTGTTCAATCTGAACAACAGTACATTAGCACGCTATTCTTTCGAAACGGATGCCTGTATGCCCGATTATTTCCGGACGATGAACCGCCGGGGATTGGGCGATACGGCAAACGATATGGATATATACGGAGGAAAGTTGTATGTCGTGGTGAATGTGTCGAGTACGGTCGAAGTGATTGATTTGCATACCGGCTTGTCGGTAGGGCAGGTTTCTTTCGTAGCGGAGGACGGCAGTTCGCGCCAGCCGCGTGCCGTTGCTTTCGACGGAGGCAAGGCGTATGTATGCTCTTACGACGGGACGGTGGCGCGTATCGATACCGCATCGTTGCAGGTGGAAGCGTTGGCGCAGGTAGGGCGGAATCCCGAAGACTTGTGTGTGCAGGACGGAAAGCTTTATGTATCTAATTCGGGCGGCCTCGATTGGGAAGGCATCGGAGTGGACCGTACGGTTTCGGTCGTGGATTTGGATGCGTTTCGTGAAGTGAAACAGATTGAAGTCGGTCCGAACCCGGGCAAAATACTTGCCGGACAAGCGCATACGGTATGGGTGGCTACGTATGGCGAGAATATAGAAGAGGGTGATTATCACTTAGTGAAAATCAATGCGCAAACCGATGCCGTTGAGGCGGTTTACGATGAGCCGGTAATGGACTTTGCTATCGATTACAATCTTGCATACTTATATAATTATGATTATCAGACCAGCCGGTCTTCGGTTAAGGTCTTCGATTTGGCTTCGGGAAAGGTAGTCCGCGAACAATTCATCACCGATGGGACGAAGATAGAGCGTCCGTATGCCATTGCGGTCAATTCGTATAGCAGCAATGTCTATATCACGGAAGCGTACAATTATCAGGTGGAGGGCGACTTGCTTTGCTTTGCTCCCGATGGGAAGCTGATGTTCCGGTTGAATGGGGTAGGGCTGAATCCGAATACCGTGTTGTTCCGCAATGTGTCTGCCTCTGTGGACGATTCCGGCTCGGAAGACAATCCGGATGCACCTTCGGCTTTTGCCGATAAAGTGTTCGAATATGTTCCGGCTCCTACGCAATTTATGAATACCGTTACGGTGGCGTATCAAGAAGGGTTTAATGAGGAAGATAGGTTGAGCCTGGCTTCCGAGCGGCTTCGCAAACGTTCGCTCTTGTCCTTAGGGGCGTACGGAGGATATATTGTGGTGGGTTTCTCCCAGCCTGTCCCCAATGTGGAAGGAGCCTATGATTTTAAAATCTATGGCAATGCCAACTACAATCCGAATGCTTGGCAAGACCGTCCGGGAGGAAGCGCCGAGCCGGGCATTGTGCTGGTTTCGAAAGACGAGAACGGGAACGGGATGCCCGATGACCCGTGGTATGAACTGGCTGGAAGCGAATACGGGAAAGATACGGAGACGCGTGATTACGAGATAACTTATTATCGTCCTCAGCCTGAAAATGCCGATGTGCGTTGGACGGACAATCAGGGGAACGAAGGGTATGTGTATCGGAATGATTTTCATACACAAAATTCGTATTATCCGGCATGGGTGGAAGAAGATCGGATAACATTCCGTGGCACACGCCTGGAAGACAATGCGGTGGAAGAAAACGGCATTTGGGTGGGTTATGCCTACGATTGGGGCTATGCCGACAATCATCCGAATGATACGGAATTTTCGCAATTTAAGATAGAATGGGCGGTAGATGCGGAAGGGCATCCGATACAGCTTGATGAAATCGATTTTGTAAAGATTTATACAGCCGTTAATCAGTATGCCGGACAGGTGGGCGAGCTGTCTACAGAAATAACCGGAGTGGAGAATCTTCATTTCGGACAATGAAAAGCAATTATTTATTAATCAATTAAATCAATAAAACAAATGAAAAAGTTAATGTGGATTTGTGCGGCATTGTTATGTGTGTCGCTTTGGAGTTGTAGTGATGAGGACGAACCTTCAGTTGAAATGACAAAAGAGGAAGTTGTTGTGAATTTTGAAGGAGAATTAAGTGAACCTAATACTTTCTATCTTGCAACAGAAGGTGAAACGGATGGATATTACAAGAAAACTTCATTTGATGATGCGCAAGAATTAGTCTCTTTCACTCATTATTTTAGCGAGTGGGGATTTGGAGGCGGATTTACATACACCAACTGTACGGATGTGACCACACCGGGATATACTAATTTGAGTGCGATAACCGGTAAAGGAAAGAATGGCAGCGTTTATCTTACCAGCAATGCAAGTAGTTTTACCGTAGCCCAAATCACTAACCTTCAGCCTGAAAAATACCAGTTCAAAGGGGCATGGGTGACCAATACGACTTACGGTTATTTAGCGATAAAAGACGGTAATGACGGGGCTGGTTTGGTTACGAAATTTGACGAAGGAGATTGGTTTAAGCTGACGGCTGTCGGCCATGCTTCCGATGGAACCGAAACGGGCAGTGTCGATTTTTATTTGGCTGACTTCCGTGACGGAAAAAGTACCGTAGTGAATACATGGGAATGGTTTGATTGGAGCGCATTGGCAAATGCCGCTTACATTACGTTCGAGTTGGAATCGACAGATAAAGGTGATTATGGAATGAATACCCCTTCTTATTTCTGCTTGGACGGAGTAACATTGCAAGAGAATTAAGCTTCTTAAAAATGAGTGTTAAAGCTTGCTTTAACGAAGAGTTTCTTTGTTAAAGTGAGCTTTTTTGTATATAGGATAGATTGTTCAAACTCATCCGTCTTCGTACCCAGTTTCATCCTAATGTGATTCCAATTTCATCCTGCTTGGATTGCCTTTTCACCCTGCTTCCTTTTTTGTGCCATATATCTAGTCGGTTTTTGTGAAAAAAATCAGGCGCTGTTTTTTTTCTTCCCGCGTATATAATATAATAATGTATACGGTTCAGTGCATCTAAGTCCTTTCATCAAAAATCATTCA
>ENA-OXEE01000252-OXEE01000252.1-human-gut-metagenome-genome-assembly--contig:-NODE-252-length-30852-cov-26.5264_pt1 | contig 30852 bp, 28 predicted proteins | sample MGYA00249824_ERZ652242 | MGnify/ENA primary metagenome ERZ652242 (study PRJEB26925, sample SAMN05826943) | human gut metagenome | biome: ENVO:2100002; feature: ENVO:00000062; material: ENVO:00002003... | reverse complement strand
TATTTATATAACGGAAATACGAATAATGAGATTGTTCTTCTTTGGGTTGCAAAAAATTTTGTTCAAATAAACTTTCATCAAAAAACTAATTCTATTATAGAAAGTTGGAAGTCATGGATTGAAAAACAAGAATAATAATAAATGAATTATGATAGGTGCATTAATAAGTACAGCAGTCAGAATCTTGATAGGATGGATTTTGATAGATAAAGTCCCGGCATGGTTAGGGTTAACAGGTTTTATCGCTACTATTATTAAAATAATTGGTGTGTTAATTATTATCAGTGCTTTGTTGGCTTGGGTTTAAAAGCAAACGATTTAAACACGATATGAACTCAAATGATATTATCAGAAAATGTGAATGGATGCTTGCAAACAGATGTGCTCCAAAGATTGTTTCAGAACTGAAAGAGAATGAAGTTTTTGTTTTTGGATCCAAACCTAATGGACATCATAAAAGCGGAGCGGCTAAATTAGCCGTTGAGAGATATGGAGCGGTAGAAGGTAAAGGTGAAGGATTGTTCGGACAAAGTTATGCAATACCGGTGCATAAAAATAAGACACATAAAATGGATGAAGCGGTAAAGACGTTTATTGGATTTGCAAAGCAAAATCCAAGTAAACGTTTTGTTGTACTTCCTGTCGGTTGTGGAACAGCAGGAATGGAAGTAAGGCAAGTTGCAGAAATGTTTTCATCGGCCATTAATGTCGATAATATCATGTTACCTGAGCAATTTATATTTGCTATGATTGATAACAGACGCAGAGGTAATGTTATACAGTTCACAGATTATCCAAACTTTTATATTCTCCGAAATAGCTGGATTAATAAACTTAACTATCTTGTTAATGAGTATGCAGAAACATCTGTAAAAATGGATTGTTCGATTGAAGAGGCGGTAGAGCTTATAATAGATATGTGTTTGCCTTTACTCAAAGCGTATTATCCAGAATTGCAATTGCGGACATCTTCAGTAAAAGAAACTTTTTGGATTAGTCCCGATATGGCAGATGTTTCGTTAGCTATCAATCAAATAACGGAAGGATGGTATCAATGTCTTCGATATAGGTTATCGTATGACTGGTATTGTCCCAGCCTTAGAAAAGAGGATATCATCGGATGTCTTACATATGATTTGCATTTGTATGGACCTTATTTTGATGAATTTGACTATTAGATATGAAAAAATGTAATCACTGCGGGCATCAAAACCCGAATAATGCCAGCTATTGTGCTAATTGCGGGAAACAGTTGCCAAAGTCATCGTGGCTGGATTCGCTGAATGACTATTTGGGGAATAACAGGCCGGCAGACTTGAATTGGAAAGTGCTTTTTTCGGACGTGTTGAAGAAACATACGAAAGAAGAGGCGGAAGAAATATTTATTTGTGGTACATCCAAAACTACTCCCAATGCGACAGAGGTGTCGAAGGATTGGCCTCATCCCTGGCTGTATAGCCGGGTGCTATTGATGTTTCTTTCTGCTTTTGGGCTTTTGTGGTTGTGTTGCAGTGTATTCGGTAATATGAACGCATTGCCTGGAATGATAGTGGTAGGTTCGTTTGCCGTTCCACTATCTACTATGATTCTTTTTTTGGAAGTGAATGCGTGGAGAAACGTGAGTATGTATGAGGTGATACAGACATTCCTTGTCGGAGGGTGTGCCTCATTAGTAGTTACCTTGTTTCTTTTTTCCATTTATTCGGTGGATGAATTGGATTTTTTAGGGGCAATTGTAGTAGGATTGGTTGAAGAGATTGGGAAGATGGTTATCGTTTACGTCTTTTTACGAAAGCTGTGTAAGTTGTCTATATTGACAGGGATGCTTGTCGGAGCATCTGTCGGCGCAGGGTTTGCTGCTTTTGAATCGGCGGGATATGCGTTGCAGCCACTTATCCAATTCATGCAATACGCAGGTTATGCAGCCGCATACGGGCAACAGACGGATGGTACTTTGATGTTGGATCAGATAAATAACATTATTTTTCTTCGTGCCTTTTTAGCGCCGGGTGGGCATGTGGCATGGGCTGCAATATCAGGAGCAGCAATAGTAATTGCCGCAAAAGCCCGTGGAGAAATAACAACCGATTTGTTGACGGACAAAAAGTTCTTAAGGCTTTTTATTATACCAGTGATTCTTCACGCTTTGTGGGATTGTCCGTTGACAGCAATCGGAGCGGATATTTTCTTAGTGCCAATATCGTTGTTAATATTTGTTTGGATAGTAGTGCTTATCTTGATAAACATGGGTTTGGCTGAAGTTTCTAACCGTAAATAAACATAATTATGAAAGAGTGTCCGAAATGTCATACACAATATGATGATACATTGAATTTTTGCCTTAAGGACGGAGTCCAACTTCAAGAAGCATCGGATATAAAGGAGCCGCCTCAGCCTAAAAAGAACAGAGGTTGCTTAAAAAAAGTGATAGTCGGTATAGTGATTGCTTGTGTGGGACTGGGTATCTTATACAGACATTTGATGAATGCCGCCACGTATTTACGGACAGAACCCGGTGTGATAACGGCATCCAAAGGAGGTGGTGAATGTAATGTGGATATTGATTATGATGGATATGTTTGGATAATCAATCATAAACCGGACTGGGTGAGCATTACAGAATATGATAACGATTTCGATATAAATGTCCAACCTAACATGACGGGGCAAAACCGGGAAGGCAGCATTACGGTACAAAGTGGGAAACTGTTGACACAAGTGGTTATTCAACAGAAAGGGTTCGCTACTTATATGCGTGTGTCTGAATCAAATCTTCATTTCGATGAAGGCGTTGAGAGTGAAAGTGTAGATATTGATACGGATGGTTGTCAGTGGAAAGCACAATTCCCTGATTGGTTGTCCATTACTGAGAACTTGAATGGTGGTATTCGTATAAAATCCCAAAGGAATACAGATGAATATCGTACAGGTATAATAACGATACGGGAAGATAATGTCAGCGCATCGATTTATGTATCTCAGGCAGGATTGTGTAATGTCTGTCATGGTGAAGGGGAATTCTCTTGTTCTGCTTGTTCAGGAATGGGAGGGTTTGGATATGGAATGTATTACGTGCCTTGCATGGTTTGTGGAGGAGACGGAAGGGTTCAATGTACGACTTGTCGTGGTTCGGGAAAACGGAAATAAAGTTTTTTTATTCTTAATGGTTACTTTCCATCATCCAATGCCATAAACAGACAAAAGGAAAACACTTAGAAGTTGTGCCCGACACGGATAAGGGTATTGGATAATGAAAAAGTTACTGTTTCTTTCGGCAGTTGTTTTATGTATGGTTTCTTGCAATAATATGCCAACCGCTTATAATGAATTGAACCAGTTTGAAGAAATTTCACAGTATAACGATGCACCGTTCTCGTCACAATCACAAAAGACGGTTTGCCCTATGTGTGGAGGCACCGGAGTATTCGAATTCATGCCGGGTGATATCATGGCACCACGAATGGTGTGTCCGGGATGCAATGGTAATGGAACGGTCAAATCTGCACAAGCAAGAGCAATCATGAAAGCGAAAGCACAAGCAGATGCCCTAACAGGCGGTACGGCCTATGGCGGAGGATATGACATCAATACCCGAGGACGCAGTGCATACGAAATTGAACTGGATTTGCGGAAGGCATACGACTTACTTGAAGATATGGAGCGTTATAGCGAACAGTGTGAGAGCAGTGTGTTAAAGATTCAGTATGCAAGGATGATTGTCGACCAAAAAGCACATATAAGAGAACTTGAAGCGGAATTAAGAAACGCTTATTAAGAGACTTGCGTCTCTCTGTCTAAAACTAAAAAACACGAAACATGGATAACGATAAGTATAAAGATTGTGTTACGAGGCAGACGATATTTGCACCAGACAGGCTGGAGCATTATCCCATCATTAATTCTTATCGGGTGGGCAAAAGCGATAGCAGACTGTTTGCGGGGGAATATCCGGGTACTTATCCGGGAGATAAGGATGACGAGAAAGGCATTTATAAATTGAAATGTTTAGTCTGTTTTGGTATCACACATATTATCGACCTTACGGAAGAAGAAGTGATGAGACCGTATAGCCAATGGCTTCCGAAAGGAGTCGTTTACAGACGATTCCCGATTGCAGATGTATCGATACCTGTAGATACAGTGAGTGTGATGAAGCTGTTGGACGATGTGGAAGATATTCTTGCAAACGACAAGCATAAGGTTTATATACATTGTTATGGTGGGGTGGGAAGAACCGGCACGATTGTCGGATGTTGGATTGGTAGGCAATGCCGGGATTACGATGCCGCTTTGTCGATGTTAAGAACGTATTTCAGTCAATGCCCGAAAGCGGTGAACCGTGTTACTCCGGAAACGGAAGAACAAAAGTGTTTCATCAAACGGTTTATAGCGGACTATAATCAACGAGAAGAGAAAAAGGGTAAATTTCAGGCTTGTCTGTTAGGCGGAGCTGTTGGAGATGCTCTCGGTTATGCCGTGGAGTTTACCGATTGGCAATCGATTCAAGAAAAGTATGGGAAAAAAGGTATCCGGAGGTATCAGTTGAATAATCAAGGCATGGCTGAAATATCGGATGATACGCAGATGACCTTGTTCACTGCAAATGGCATCCTATTCGGAGAAACCCGATATGCAATGCGTGGTATTGCAGCCAGTTTAGACAACTATGTGAAAACCGCTTACTTAGAATGGCTGCAAACACAAACAGGCGAACGTGATCTGAATGAGAAGTGGCATAGCTGCTGGCTGAGAGACATTCCTGCCATGAATCATCGGCGTGCTCCGGGCATGACTTGTATGAGTGCGCTGATAAACCTTAAGCAACATCAAGAAGTTTGCAATCACAGTAAAGGTTGTGGAGGAGTGATGCGTGTGGCTCCGGTCGGTTTGTTTTACGCACGTATCCCGTCGGCATCACCCGAACATCAGAAAATGTTAATAGACGAGATGATGGAAGAGACAGGTAAGATTGCTGGCTGTACCCATAAACACCCGTTGGGTTATTTGCCCGCCGCCGTTTTAGCTTATATAATCTATAGGTTGGTGCTATTGCCTCCAAAAGAAGCTGGAGATAAGTTGGAAACCATTATCGAAGCGTCAATTGACCAATTGCAGCATTCCTTTATCAAAGAGGGAAATGCGATAAAGAGTTTACGCACTTTGATAAATATGGCGGTCTGTTTGTCGAAAACGGATGCTCCAGACGAAACTTGCATCCGACGTATAGGCGATGGGTGGGTAGGCGATGAAGCGTTGGCTATCGCTGTGTACTGTTGTTGCAAGTATCGGAAAGATTTCGAAAAAGCAGTTTGCGCTGCAGTCAATCATTCGGGGGACAGCGATTCTACCGGTGCCATATGCGGAAACATCATGGGAGCGATGTTGGGGCTTGCATCCATCCCTGACTATTATTTAGAAAATCTGGAATTGAAACAAATAATACAGGAAATCGCTTCCGACCTTTTTAATGGATGCTGTATCAGCGAATACGATATGGGACATACCGTAGCTCAAAAACGGTGGGAAGACAAGTATATTTACGCCATCCGAAAAGACAATTATGATGATTTTATGCCGAAAGAGGACGATTTGTCCGGAATAGTGTTTCGTGCAAAAAAGATCTGTTTTTTCGATGAAGACATCAAGAAAATGGAAGGAATGAGCGCAGATGAAAAAATAGAATTCAAAAGAAAATTAAAACAAGAGCAGCGGTATGTGGTTATTGATGAAGACAACGAGGAGTAATTGAATCATGATATGTTTCGAATGATGAAGAACTTGCGGTATGTATTGCCAATACTTTTGAATGTCCTTTTCATCGTGCCGCTTCAGGCGCAGACGAGAAGGGCACTTGTCATTGGATTGGGTGAACAAGAAGATAAGAGTTGGGCAAAGATAAATGGAGACAAAGATGTACCTTATGTAAAGGAGATGTTGATGAAATCGGGATATGAAGACATCGTTACATTGGTAAACAAACAAGCTACGAAAGCCGGCATTGTGTCGGCTTTTATGGTTTTGGTGGCTCAATGCAAAAGCGGTGATAAAGTATATATACATTTTTCGGGGCACGGGCAGTTGGTAACCGATGTGGACGGTGATGAAAAAAGCGACTCGCTGGATGAGGCTTGGATTCCGTATGACGCTTACTTGAAATACGGAGAGAAAGACAGGGGTGAAAAACACTTGACTGATGATGACATTAATGAGTTTTTGACGAAAATCAAGAACAAGATAGGCGATAACGGCAAGATGTTAGTGGTGGTAGACGCTTGTCATAGCGGTGATTCTTCACGCGGAGGAGAGGAAACGGAAAATTTATCCGGTCTTGATGAAACGATAAGAGGCGTGAGGAATGTGTTTATGATACCGGTGAAGGAAAGAGGCAATGTGGCAAGGCTTGAGGAGAATTGGCTTACATTGAGTGCTTGTAAAGACTATCAGTTCAACCAAGAAATGAAAGTCCCACAGGTGGGCAAGCTGACATACGCTTTATATACTGCTTTGTTGAAAGGAAACGTGACCATGGAGGGAATAAAGTTGTTTATGGCTAAACACAGAGGAATCTTACCGCAAACTCCGGTTCTATCGGGGAAGACGGACAAATATACGATATCAGACTTTATAAGTATCGAACCATGATAAAATTGAAAGCAAAGACTTATTCGGATGCGGCATACGTAGAGGGGGTGAGCCGTCATGACCGGGAAATGGAGCGTGCGTTGTACGAATGTTGCAAACGGTATTTTGACGACAATTACCGAGGAGTGTTCTTTATTGGCGATGAAGTGCAGAAAATGGAGGTATTCCAAAATGCTTTCATCACACTTTGGGAGAATATTGAAAGGAAAAGAATCCGTGTGGAAGACGGTGTCTTAAAAGGGAAAGACGGAAACCTATTTACAAGTTCGTTGACCACCTATTTCATGGGGATAGCCAAACTGAAGTACTTGGAATGGGTGCGCGAACATGCAAGAATCGATTGCGAGAAGGAAGGACAATCGAGGGGAATGGACCTGAGCGCATATAGGGACTTACTTTACGATGATGACAAAGAAGCGATGCTTACAATCATAGCTGATTGTATTTCACGTATGTCCGAGCGGTGTAACCAAATCATCTCCATGTTTTATTATGAAGAGAAAAATTTAGATGACATATTGGAAGCGTTGCCTTCGTTTAAAAGCAAGGACGCACTGAAGACCGCCAAGCACAAATGCATGGAAAACCTGCGGAAGACGGCACAAGGAATTTACCATCGGTATCTGAACGCTTAAAAACACAGACAATATGAAGATAGAAGACCAAGACAGAATAGATAACTATCTGCTGAACCGTATGTCGGACGAAGAGCGTCGGTCGTTCGAGCGGGACATGGAGCAGGATAAGGAGCTCCGGGAACAAGTAGAGTTCACGAAAGACATACAGACTGCACTGAAAAGCAGAAACGAAAAGCTTACCCAGATGCAGAAATGGCAAAAAGAGATGGATGAGGAAGCGGAGAGGGCTTACGGTTATCGTGCAACAGGAAGCGATTATCACTATAGCTCAATGCCTGTAATGGAAAGGCAAGCGGATCAGCTACCTCCCCCACGGAAAAAGCGGCGTCTCATTTATTGGGTAGCGGGCATTGCAGCCATTTTCATAGCCGGTTTGTTTGTGCTTCCTACTATTACGGTTAATGAATCGGCACCCGTTCCTACAGAATACGGTGTCTTTAGAGGTGGAGAGGATTATCAGGAAATCAAGCAATTGATGGAACAAAAAAACTATGAAATGGCATTTTCTGCTATAGAGCGTGAAGAACATTCGTTGGAACAGGAATTGCTTATCAACAAGAAAGATACCACTGATTGCGAACGGCGAGAATATAACCGTATGCTAATCGAAATGAAACAAAACGAACTGGCATGGTTGAAAGTCCATGCATTGCTCGGTTTGGGTAAAGAAAGAGAAGCGATGCAGTTGCTTGAGCGGTTACGCGGAACGGAAGGTGAATACCAACAGGCAGCCGATTCGTTGTACAATCAATTAAAGAAATAAACGCATGAAAAAGTTCGTTTTTATTTTAACGCTTTTATTCGCTTGCCATATAATGGCATCTGCGCAAAAATTAACGAAATCGGAAGTAGATGAATTGATGAATCAGGCCATCGAATGGAATAAAGAAGGCAAATATAAAGAAGCATTGGACGGATTCTTAAAGGTGGGCATGAATACAGCTGGACAACGTACGGAAGAAGAAAGGCGGACATACGTATGCAGCCAGCTGATGGCGGTAAGGTGTTATGGTTCACTTGGACGATATGAAGAAGGGTTTGAATTAAGCGAACGGACATTGAAAGGTGTACTAACGGAAGAGGAAAGAAATGATTTCCTGTCATTGTATGTAATGAATGGATACTTTACGGTATTATCTTATTTGGGTTCTGAGTCTCAACGATATAAAGATGCTCGTGAAATTATTAATCAGATACTTCCGTATGCTGAAAAGGATATGAATGCACGCCTTCTATCAAAAATTCCATTATCTTGGTATTTTGAAGGCGTCGGATTCCAAATGCGGCAACAATATGACCAAGCAAGGATTTGCATGGAAAAAGCTTGTAAAGGATTTCATGAAATTAATGAAACCGATAACGAAGTAAATGCTTTGTGTCAGTTGGCTGTCATCAAAGGGCATCTGAATGACATGATGGGAGCATTGGATATATACCAGACAGCCCAACAACTGGTTATCGAGTTGAAAGACGATGAGAAGTTAATGGATATCTTAAAAGAACAGCATCGGCTGGCTCAAATGCTTGGTGATACAGAATTTACTTTCAATTTAACGGTTGAAATGGATTCGATAGCGGCTGTCACAGATAACCCGAAAATCCGTTTCGACTATTATAATTATAAAGGGAATGAAGCAGAAAAACAAGAAGCGTTCAATAGTGCAGAACAATTGTACCGTATGAATGAATCGTATATTGAGCAACTAAAAGAGGGAAGTGCCAGCGCAGACAAATATTTATATTATAATAACTTGCGTGACCTATATTGCAAAATGGAGAGATATGATGAGGCGTTATCGTATGCGGATAAATGTATAAAGGAATGGCAATCTCAATTTCAAAATAAGGAAAACGATTGGTCTTATTATATGCCTTACATGAACAAAGCGGAGATTTACCGACTGATGGGAGACAGCTTGAATTGTTTTCGCTGCGTGGACACACTTTTTCTGTCTTTAGAAAAATTGGACGAACCTAAAGAGATACATCAGTTGTATACTGTAAAAGCTCGATGCCAAGCGTCATTCGGCAATTACGCCGAGGCTTTGAATATTTACCAAGAGGCAGATCGGATTCTTGCTGCTAAATACGATATGGAAGACGGCGACAGAGTCCAACTATTGGCTTTGATGGGAGGATTGGAATACAAACTGAAGCATTATGATGAATCGGAGCGTCTTTATGCACTTTATGAGGAACGGACTAAAAACTTATATGGAGAATACAATACAGAACATATTGACGCTTTAGTGTATCTTGCCAATGCAGAAGGACTCGCGGGGCATATCAAAACTGGATGCCGTCATTATACAGAGGCTGTAAATATGCTGAAAGAGCAAACTCAAAAAAATCTGCCTTATTTCACTACCGCCGAACGTAATAGTTATTGGAGAGCTATTTCGAATGTGTTGCAGATAATGACGCCTTTTGCGCTAAAAGCGGGAGAAACTCAAACGAAGTTTACGGAAGCAGGATATGACGGGCTGGTATTGTTGAAAGCTTTCTTGTTGGAAACCGAACGTTCGATGTTTGATATAATCAAGACAAAAGGCACAAAGGATGACCTTCGTGATTATTCGAGTGTGATGTCTATGAAAGCTCAAGTAAAAGAATGGCAAAAAAACGAGAAACTGTATGCCGACAGTATATTGCGTACAGCATTACGCATAGAAGGAGTAGAAAAAAGATTATCGAACAAATGCCGCGGCTATGGCGATATGACTGCATTTATGCGCATTGATTATCGGCGAATCAAGGAAAGACTGAAAGATGAGGATGTCATGATAGACTTTACCGACTTTGTATCAAAAAGCCGTGGACGGGTTTACGCTGCTTATATTATAAATAAAAAGCAGCGGTTTCCGTTGCTGAAAGAACTTTTTGCGGAAAGCAGCATTGATTCGCTGGATATACCTCATCCGGATATGTTTTACGAACAACCTTATGCGAAGGAAATATACCGTTTGTTGTGGAAGCCATTCCAAAATCATATAAAAGAAGGAGCAACCGTATATTATGTACCTTCACAGCTTTTCTTTCAGGTAGCGTTGGAAGCCATTCCTATGGAAGACGGAAGCTTGCTTGGTGAACATTATCGTTTTGTCCGTTTGTCGTCCGCCCGCGAAATAGTGAAAGTCAGTGATACCATTTCTATTGACTTGACCGGGACAAAACCGAATGCTGTTTTATATGGAGGTCTGCAATATGACATAGAACCGGAACTAATGGCAGAAGAGTCTGCCAAATACGATGTGCCCTCTTTGCTTGTATTGCGTGATGGCGTTTTGCGTGGCGATTCTATCTATCGGGAATTGCCTGAGACGGAGAAAGAGGTAGAGGCAATTAAAGAAATATTAGAAGCGCATCGTCTTAGCGTAAAGAAATATATCGGACCGTATGGGACGGAAGAGTCGTTTGTAAGTCTGAATAATTGCCCGCCGCAAATTCTGCATATCGCTACGCACGGATTCTATTATACGCCCGATGCAGCTAAGGAGGTCGGTTATTTGCGGGGATACACAGATGCCATGTCATTGTCTGGATTGGTCTTGTCGGGAGGTAATGCAGTATGGCAGAATAAGGAATTGCCAGACGGAGTGCTTGGCGGTATCCTTACAGCGGCAGATATCACCCGTTTGAACTTAGAAGGCGTGGAAATGGCGGTGCTCTCCGCCTGTCAGACAGGACAAGGTAAAGCTACGTCTGAAGGATTGTTCGGACTGCAACGCGCTTTCAAGAAAGCTGGAGTGAAAACCATTGTGATGACTTTGTGGAGTGTAAGTGATGTCGTGACAAAAGAGTTCATGGTCAAATTTTACGAAAATCTTGCCGGCAAATCTTTTGTATGGAATAAACGGCACGCCTTTAAACAAGCTAAATCATATATTCGCACAAAATATCCGGATCCTTTCTATTGGGCGGGATTTGTAATGCTCGATTGATATTCATTGTTTTCTCATAAGGCAAAAGCCGCACTGATAAATTTGTCAGTGCGGCTTTTGCTTTATACAAGATGGTTACTTGAGGTGTATGTAATACATAAATGAGTAAAGAAACAAGATGGTTTATGGATATACAAGGATATATTATCATGGAAATCAGGAAAATCTGTAAGGATGTAGAATTTTTACCCATATTAGGTTACCATTTTATGTATCACGGTCATCATTTGATGTATATACCGGATAAAGGGGAAGGCCTTCTACGTTTTTGTGTGCCGCATCTGTTAAAAGCGGGAGGTTATGATAAGTCGAAATTGGTGAAGGCCATAAATGAGACCAATAGGGAAGTGAAATATGTTAAAGTCATTGTTTTAGACAATGGTAGCGTTTCACTGAATTATGACCATAAAATGGCAAAGCAGGAGAAGGTGCACGAGATTGTGCCACATATTATAAGGGCATTGGATTTTGCATCCGATTATCTGATGAATAAATTAAAAGCGGCAAATGTTTCGGAACAGTTAAAATAATTTCGGAATAGAGGGTTACAAATATGTGTTATGCCTCATAAACAGTAAAAAGAAATACCGAGATAAATGATTAAGGATTGTAGAATAGTTAAATATAGATGCAAATGAAGTCTGTTGAATGCTTTTTTAAAATGATAATGCTTGTGCTTGCCGGGACAATTTATTCTATTCAGGTTGCAAATGCACAAGTTAAGGATGGTGAAGCTACCGTGTATGAAGGGAAAACAGCAACTGTTTCTTTGGGAGCCGCTTATCAAAGGACATTGAGGCAAGCGACCAATATTTCTTATAGTTGGCGCTCGGAAAACGTTTCTTGTGTCGCTATAAAGAGTTCAACGAAAGATTATGCGGTTATCGAGGGGAAGAAACCTGTTTCTTCGTGCCGGCTGTATTACGATTGCCAATATTTTATTGACGGTTTCTTTCGAACGATGAATTTCTATTATGAGATTACAGTTGAGGCCTCTACGGTTAAGGTGACCCGTATTTTGTTGAACCAGTCAGCGGCAGACATGGAGGTGGGCGGTAAGCTGCAGTTGAGTGCCACGGTATATCCAACCAATGCTGCCAACCGTAATGTCAGTTGGTTTAGCAGTAATGCCGCTGTCGCTTCGATAAATCCGTATGGGCTTGTGACCGCTTTGTCTGCCGGCTCCACGACTATTACTTGCAGCGCTGCCGACGGGAGTGGCCAATATGCCACATGTAGGATTATTGTGCGTTCGCCTGTCCAAGAGATTGTAATTTCGGATGAAGTCGGATTGACGGATATACCTTCTGTCGCGAATGTCCGGTATGAGCGGACATTCGAAAAAGGTTGGAACAGCGTATGTCTGCCTTTTGCTATAGATGCGGGGCTGTTGGGATTGCAGAATGCTCGGATTGCCTTATTGAATGAAGTGAAAACTGTCGGTGATGCGATATATATATCGTATCAGGTAGTAAATCGGGTGGAAGCAGGAGTGCCTTGTTTGGTTTATGTTCCGGTAGAGCAAAAGGTTCAGATAAATCTAACCAATGTATCATTGGTCAGTGAACCTGATAATAGCGGATTGTTGAAAGGAGTATTTGTGGAAACGCTTATCGGTAAGGAGTGTTATAAGTTAGCTCCGGATGGAGAGTCGTTTGCAGTAACCAAGACACCGTTTGCTGTTTGTTACCCGTTTAGGGCATACATAAAGAAGTAGTTTGAAAAGGATAAGTTTTTGGAGTGTTTAATTTTAAAATGATAAAGAATTATGAAAGCAAGATTGTTTTTTAGTGTAGTAGCGATGTTATTATTGGCTTCTTGTACAGAAGATACATACTTCGAATTGAAAGACGAATATCGTCCTGCCGAAAAGGCCGTATTTTCTGCGTTTATGGAAAATTATAAGAAAACAAGAACCGGTATATCTACTTATCCCATTTCCGGTTATTATTCTCTTTTTTGGACGAGAGGAGACGCTATCAGTATTTACGATGGGAGAAATACCGCTGTGTTCACTACCGAAAATGACAATAGCTCATTCGCTGAATTTGTTTTAGCTGAAGGGCAGATTGACGATGACGCATCTGAGTATAAGGCTTTTTATCCGTCAACTATTACCGTATACAATCAGGAGCTTCCGGCTGTTCAGCATTATATAAAAGATAATGTGGAAAATTTTCCGATGTACGCTCATTCCCAAAACAAGGATCTGGAGTTTAAGAATCTGTGTGGAATCATTCAATTAAGGTTGAAAAATGGATCGGATAGTCCAATCAGAGTGTCGTCAATCGGTTTATCGTCTGTCAATTCAGGTATGAGCGGTACGTTCCAAATTGGGGGAGACGGAGCCGCAGAAGTCGAAGGGCGTGAAGGGGTATCCCTTATTTGTGAAGAACCGGTTTCTTTGTACGAGTTTGCAGGCACTGATTTTAATATTATTGTACCCCAAGGAGAGTATGATCCTTTAAGGGTTGATCTTCATTTGGCGGATGGAAAAGTGATGCAACTGGCTTCGACAGACAAGGTGCATGTAAAGCGGAGTGGCATGACCCGGATTGAGATGACTTTGAGCGAATCGTCATACGAATCTTCTTTGGAAATGATTCCGGTAACGGAAGCGGATGTGGATTTTACCGATAGGTAGTTCGTATAAAAACCGTATCACGTAAATATAGAAAGATTCAAATTTGGGTCTGACAAACTCTTTTTCATAAAACAAAAGAAAATGAATGTCCGCCTTATACCTTGAGGTAATCCAACTGCTATTGCAAAGCCAAACGGTTGCTCCGTCCTATCCATCTGAGTCCCCCCTCAGTCCCATACTGCCAGGACTGCAGTCCTGACACTTCGGGACAGCAGTCCTGACTGCACGGGATTCATCCGGCATTTGAATGGATTCGGTTATAGACCTTGACACATCCGATAAAGCAATAGCCTTCATGCCATATCTTGGTGGATTGCAGACATTCATTTAAAAGAAATCAGTAAAGCGATGAGAAACGTATTCGATTTTTTTAAACGGAAAACTAACACAGATACAGAGGATTTGTATCTCCGGCTTTGCAAGGGAAAGTATGTTGAATATCCGTTTCAAACGGATGATTTAGGCGAAGGAATGGCTGTGGTAAAAGAAGTGATCATGCAATATTGGAAGCCGCGTTATTTATTAGACCATGCAGTACGCCGCGCGTACGAGTTCATGAGTGAAAACGAATATTTGCAAACGGTAAAGCAGGAAGACATAGCTTGGGAGAAACTAACTACTTTGCCACTATACGCCGTCAATCGTGCTAAAGAACGTTCGGCTCATTATCCTACCCAAATTGGACGTTTCAAGAACGGTGTAGCCGAAGTGAGGTGGGAGTTGAATCCCGATGGATATTATTTTATGGATGACGATGGCTTTGGCATGACTGATGATGAAGAGATAACGATTTACGGCCTTATTGATAGGAGGGGTGCAGTCGTAGCGAAATTTCAGCCGGTTAATGATTCAAAGGAATGGGCAGTGATGAAAGAACAGGCAGAAAAGAGAGTGAAAGAAAACAAAAAATATTAATCATTAAATGTAACTGTAATATGGGAAAAATGACATCTGAAGCAAAAGCAACTAAGACAAAAGTGTTTAATGTGATTATTCTTGACCGTAGCGGGTCAATGTCGACAATTCGTTCTGCCGCAATAAGTGGTTTTAATGAGATGTTGGCAAGCGTCCAACAAGCGCAAGCGAAATATGTTGACACGCAAGAGCATTTTGTATCGTTGGTAATGTTTTGTAGTTGCGAAACAAAGCTCTTTTTTGATAAAGTGCCAGTCGGGGAAGCACATCCTCTTAAGTGGAATGATTATGAACCGTGTTGTTGCACGCCGTTGTTCGATGCCATGGGATTTACGCTTACAGCTATGCGCAAATATATAAAAGGTATAGAGGATGTAGCGGTAGTGGTGACTATTATTACCGATGGGCTGGAAAATGCCTCTAAAGAATACAGTGGGCAAGCTATTAAGCGTTTGGTGGAAGAACTTCGTGGAGAAGGATGGAGTTTTACTTACATGGGAGCCAATCAAGATGCAGTAGAAGTGGCTATGAGTATGTCTATCCGCAACTCGCGTAATTTTGAGTATAACGATACCGGTACGCGTGAAAGTATGAGGAAAGACAGTAGCACACGTATGAATTTCTTTACAAAGTTGGCTAATTTCAAGAAAGCGGAACGTGAGTGCCAGCAGGCTCCGATGTCGGCTGAAAAACGTCGGGAATGTTATACTTTGATGGCGGATGCCGCCTTCGATGAAGAGGAAGAAAAAAACATAAAGAAGGAAACAAAATGAAAAAGACGGTATCATTTAAGCTGTTTTTTACGGTATTGTGGAGAGGCATTTGTCAGGTGTTCCGTTTTATCGGGACACTCTTTGGGTATAAGGACGAAAGCACGTACGCTAAAGTGGTATGGCGGATTTCTGCCACCTGCCTGACCGCCTTATTGGCATTGTTTACCTTTTGCGTACTGTATGCATTTGTAACCGATGTCATAATTCCAAAGTGGACAGACTTCCGGATTCAGAAATATGCTTGGGAGAATACACCTATAAGCAATCGTATTGTGTTTCAACAGAATTACTGGGAGGAAGAATCAAGGGTATATGATAAGGTCGCAAAGAAAGTTTTGCTTAAGGACGTGGACTGGGTAGTGACATCAAGCGATAACGATAGTTTAGCGGTGTTCTCGCAAGTCGGCAGGCGCGGATATTTAGACCGTTTCACGGGTGAAGTCAGAATACCTGCCGTTTATTCGAAGGCATGGGTATTTTCTGAAGGAATAGCAGCAGTCGAAAAGGACGGAAGATTATTGTTTATCGATCATGCGGGGAAGCCCGTCATCAATAAAGACCTTGAGGTGCACCATGAAATGTCTGCGTATGTCTTTCATGACGGATATTGCTTAATCAAGAATCCGACAGACGGGAAAATAGGCCTGATAAATCGGAAAGGCGATTGGGCGTTGATGCCTGAATATCTTAATATCCGCAAAGTAGATAGCCTATGGATAGTAGAAAAAGACAATGGAGAAGAGGCTGTACTGGATAACGGCATGGAAACTATACTACCGTTCGCGAAAGCGGATTATTCAGTGACTGACGAAGCTATTTTCGCAACATTGCAAGACCACACGATATGCCGTTATAATTTAAAAGGGGAACTTGTGGACGATTCTTACATTACCTACGTGGAGCCGATAACTTATCAAACGGAAAATCTGTATTATGGTACGATGAAGAAATATGATGAGGAAGGCAATGTGGAAAGCGAAGTGACAGATACAGAGCCTTATTATACGCAAGCTGTAGCCCGTTGCAGACGTTATCAGGCAGATTATGGTTGGTATGGCTTAATGTCTTCCGGAGGAGTTGTGATAACACCACCGGCTTATAGTTCAATTACAGCCGTTGGCGAAGATTTGTACCTTTGCCAAGACGAAGAAGGGCATGGCATTTTGCTGAATGGTAAAGGAAAACGGATAGCGGATAGATATAAAGTAGTTGAATAATAAATTCAATGTTTTATTAAACTTTCAAGTAACAAAAATAAGCTAAGCCCGCCAAATAGTTACCAAAGTATAGTTATGTTATGTGCGGTATCAGTTTGTGTATTTGGCGAATTCAGCGCAGAGACGCAAAACTGCACATACTAACTTTGGTCTATAGAGGAGGATAAATGCGCATTAAAAGAACGCTTCTATCCATTCTTCAGTCACTTCTGTATGCGAACGATAGTCAAGTGTATGATTGACACAAGCAACCGTCTTTGCATTATGAAGTACGGTATTTATGTCATGACTTACCAAAATAATGGCATGTTCTTGATTGATTTCTTTTAATAGTTCATACAAGTGTTTCTCGAAACGTTTATCGATATAAGTATTTGGCTCGTCAAGAATCAAGACTTGCGGTTGGGACACCAAGGCACGCCCTAATAAAGCACGTTGCAATTGTCCTCCACTCAGTTGCCCTATGGGACGTTGTTCCAAACCTTCCAATCCCATACGGGCAATGACAGCACGGGTTCTCTCATGATGCTCTTTTGTAAAAGGTTTGAATAATGATTTTTGCTTGTTTAGTCCTGAAAGTACCACATCGTATACCGAAATAGGAAATTTTTTATCTATCGTCGTATATTGAGGCAAATACCCCATACTGATTTCAGATACTTCTTTGCCTTCCTGATAAAAATGAATGGTACCGGATACGGGGCTGAGCAAACCTAAAATAAGTTTAACAAGCGTAGTTTTCCCTCCTCCGTTGGGACCGATAATACCCAAGAAGTCATGCTCCAGCACAGTAAGATTAATGTCTTCCAATACCGTTTTGTGATCGTAACCTGCCGATATATGTTTCAGTCGGATAAGTGATTGCATAAAGGTTAAGGCTGTTTGGAGGGTTTAGATAACGCACGAGCTATATGCAACATTTCTTCCTCCCATCGGTAACTAAGCGGGTTGACGGTTACAATGGGAATATTCAATTCTTGAGCTATCATTTCAGCATTGCGTGTATCAAATTCTTTTTGTACGAAAATAACTTGCACATGTTGTTCGTGGCATTGGTTAATCAACGCCTTCAGTTGGGCAGGAGAAGGTTCTTTCCCTCCTTTTTCAATGCTGATTTGAGTCAGTCCATAGTCTCGCGCAAAATAAGAAAAGGCTGGATGATAAATTAAGAAGATTGTTTCTCCTCCATTTAAATAAGTGAGAATCTTTTCGTCTGTTTGCTTGAGTGCTGTGCCAAACTGAGTAAACCGTGTCATATATTCTTCTTTATGCTCAGGGTCTATTTGGCACAATGCTTGGCAGATGTTGGCGGCAATTGTGTAGGCATTACGCACAGAATTCCATGTATGCGGTTCGATACCTCCGGCATGTTTATGTCCTTCTTTTTCAGACTCATGTATTAAATTAACACCTTCCGAAAGATTAAAGAATGGTACATTGGGGGCATTTTCATGCAATTTGTCAGCCCAAATTAATTCATAGCCAATATATCCCGCACGTAGGAAAGCGCAGCTTTGATTCAAGCCGACCAGTTGTTGTGGAGTAGGGTCATACGTTTCAGGACTGCTTCCTTCGGGCACGAGGCTGATTACACGAAATCGGTCGCCTGCAATGGCTTCAGTGAAATATCGTAAGGGTTCGATACTGACGGTTATGACCGGTTTTTCTCCTTCGGTTTGCTGTTTGCTTCCACATGCTGCAAGCAATAAAGTAAGTAAAAAGTATAAATATATTTTCATGTGTTCCTTAATTGTTTCGAATGCAAAAATAACTATTCTTGCCCATATATGCGAACAAAGCCATGAAAAACAAAGTTCAAGGTTTGCTTGCCCGTAGTATTTCGCGCTTGCCTTCGGGTGGTCCAGGTAGACGTTCTACAGTGAATCCCACAACTTGAAGAGTGCGGCGTACTACCCCTTTAGCACAATAGGTGGTGAGAATGCCTCCAGGGTTAAGGCATTCGAAAAGACGGGCAAAGAGGGCTTGCGTCCACATCTCCGGCTGCTTTTCTGGCGCAAAGGCATCGAAATAGATGACATCGTACTTATCGGGGAAACCGTAAGTGGTGAAATCGGTTTGTATTTTGTGCAACGTAAAATAAGGTGTTATCTGAACATCTTCTTCCCATGCGGCACGATGCAAGGCATAGAAATCAGCGGCACGTTCGGGGCAAATCCGTTCGGGATAATCGAGCTGTTCTATTAGTTCGGATGGAACGGGATAGCGTTCGAGGGTGGTATAACGCACGAGGCGTTGTGCCTTATCGGCATAGAGCAAGGTAAGGAAAGCATTCAGCCCTGTGCCGAAACCTATTTCTAATACACGTGGTATAGGAGAAGGATGATGCTCCAATCCCATCCGGATAAAGATATGCTCCGATTCGGTCAAAGCTCCTTTCACGGAGTGGTAGTGTTCGTTCAGTTCGGGGACGAAGAGCGTATTGCTTCCGTCGGCTGTTAGTTCGATATTCATGTTGGTGTATTTAAAATAATTCAAAGACTCCTAACGTTGCCGCTACGAGGATGGCATAACGTGCTAATTTCCCGATAGTCATTGACAGGGCTACAATCCATACATTGGCACGCATCCAGCCTAATACGATGAGGATGGCATCGCCTATGACGGGCAGGAACGAGAACAACGCCATCCACGAGCCGCGTCCTCGGATGAATCGCTCGGCACGGTCCATTTGCTTTTTGTCTACTCTTAGGTATTTTTCTATCCATTCTATTTTGCCTAAATGCCCTATCCAATAGCAAGTGATTCCGCCCAACGCATTGCCGGCTGTTGTGGAAATAGTAGACCATACGGGGTCTAATCCCAATCCTACGCAAGCCAACAATACAGCTTCGGACGAGAAAGGCAAGATGGTTCCTGCCAAGAAGGCGGAGATGAACATACCGGCGTAACCCCAATCGGTCAGAAGTTGAAGAAATGCATCCATAAGTTGAACAGGCAAAATAAAAACCAAATCAGCAATGTAGCATGAAACAAGATGCGTGAAATGCGGCTGAATGTCAATGCAAAGTAATGCGCACTCATCATAGCAGCGGGGATAAGCGCCAGTGAGAGCAATTCTTTAACGTATTGAGGTTGTAAAGCCAACAGGATGTTAAGCCAAAGACTCATCCAAATAAACACACGCAGCAAGATGCGGGTTTGCACTTTATCTTTATAAGCAACTTGAAGATAGAGCACGCCAAAAGTGCTGGAGAACAGTAGCACAACTCCCCACGATACGTATTGAGTAAGGGTAAGCACACTATAGTCTATCGGTTGAAATAGCACCAATTGAGTCAGGTAAGGATAAATGCCCGTCACATTGTCCGTCCATACAAAATAGGCGAATAAGAACCAATAAGGCAGGGTGAAGCCCATGATGCCGGCAAAGAAGCTACGAGCGTTGAGCGCGCGCAAGCTGATGGTGTGTATATATAATAAAGGTGTAATCCACGCTAAAGGCGGAAGAAGGAGGCTGCCCAATCCGAAGAAGAGGAAACTTTGGAACAAATAGCCCGGTGCGTGAGTAGATTCGTAACTTTTGAAAAGATTCAGCAGCATCAGGATGAATAAAGCGGGCAAGACACAAGCCACAGAAGCCTCGTGCAAGAACACCGTTGCCGCATAAAGCAGAAGAAAGGAAGCCGCAGGAAGGGTAGTACGCGTGCGTATCAAGGCGAATTTGGTTTCTGTCTCTAAAAGCAAGTAAGAAGCGAATCCGAACGCCACTAACGAGCCGGCATTGAGCCAGTCGTGTATCGAAGTGGCTGCCCAAATAAGCAGCGTAAGAATTACAGCCACAGGAAGCGTGCCTCTTCCCGTGGCTATTTGATATTGGAATCTGTTTCTTGCGGATAGCATGGATTACAGGTCAAATCCGATGTCGGAACGGAAATATTTCTTTTCGAAATGAATCTTTCCGGCATTGGTGAACGATTGTTTCAAAGCTTCTTCCTTATCGGTTCCATACGAGCTGACGGCAATCACCCGCCCGCCGCTTGTTACCACTTGCCCGTCTTTCATTGCCGTGCCGGCATGGAACACGATGCTTCCGCCTGCCTTGGCTTCTTCAATGCCGCTGATAGGGAATCCTTTTTCGTAGGCTTCGGGATAACCTCCGGATACTAACATGACGCATACGGCTGAGCGTGGGTCGATTTCCAATGTCTTTTCGTTCAGATTGCCATTAGCTACGCCTTCAAACAAGTCTACCAAATCGCTCTTGATGCGCAACATGACGCTTTCGGTTTCAGGGTCACCCATACGCACGTTGTATTCGATGACCATCGGGTCGCCTTTCACATTAATGAGCCCGAAGAAGATAAAGCCTTTGTAATCCAATCCTTCTTCAGCTAATCCTTCTACCGTAGGACGGATGATGCGGTCTTCTACTTTTTGCATCCATTCTTTGTCGGCAAACGGAACGGGCGATACCGAACCCATACCGCCGGTATTCAGTCCTTTATCGCCTTCGCCAATGCGTTTGTAGTCTTTGGCTTCAGGCAAGATTTTATAGTTCTTTCCATCGGTCAATACGAATACTGAGCATTCAATACCGCTCAGGAACTCTTCGATGACCACGGTGGCAGAAGCGTTTCCGAACATACCGCCTAACATTTCTTTCAGTTCTTTCTTGGCTTCTTCCAAGGTGGGAAGGATAAGTACACCTTTACCTGCGCACAATCCGTCAGCTTTCAATACATAAGGTGCTTGCAGGGTTTCGAGGAAAGCCAAGCCTTCTTCTAAATTGTCTGCCGTGATGCTTTTATATCCTGCCGTAGGGATGCCGTGGCGTTGCATGAATCCTTTGGCGAACTCCTTGCTTCCTTCCAAGGTGGCTCCGGCTTTCGAGGGTCCGATGACCGGGATGTTTTTCAATACTTCATCATTGCGGAAGAAATCGTAAACGCCTTTTACCAACGGGTCCTCCGGTCCTACGACCAACATATCAATGCCTTTTTCGAGTACAAATGCCTTAATGGCTTCGAAGTCATCGGCTTTGATGGCTACGTTTTCGCCCACTTCCTGTGTCCCGGCATTACCCGGAGCAATGTACAGCTTTTCTATTTTCGGACTTTGTGCGATTTTCCATGCCAATGCGTGCTCGCGTCCGCCTGAACCTAATAACAGTAGTTTCATATCCGTTCGATTTAAGTTGATGTTTCTTATTTATGGAACACAGAGACACAGAGGCACGGAGTTTTATAAGCTTTTGAGAAAAATAAATCTTTGTGTCTCTGTGCCTCTGTGTTCGGTTTAATGTAAATAGTCAAGGAAATAACGTGTAATGTGCTCATGCAGGTGAACACGGTCACGACCCATCATATTGTGTCCGTCTTCGGGATAGATGAAGAGGTCGGGATGTGTTCCGGCTTCGATGCAGGCACGTAAGAAAGTTATCGTATGCTGAGGGACACACGTGGGGTCCATACCTCCGATAATGATTTCCAAGCGTCCTTTCAAATTGCCTGCTCTGCTCTTTAAATCACGGTTCTTATATCCCTCGGGGTTGGTTTGCGGTGTGTCCATATAGCGTTCGCCATACATCACCTCGTAGTATTTCCAGTCGATGACCGGACCTCCAGCCACGCCTACCTTAAAGATGTCGGGATAAGTCAGCATCAGGTTCGTGGTCATATAGCCGCCGAAACTCCAGCCGTGTACGCCTATCTTCTCAGCATCGACATACGGAAGCGATTGGAGGAACTTGGCTCCTTCCATTTGGTCTTTAGCTTCTTCTGCTCCTAACTGGCGGAACGTGCGGTTCTCGAACCGGATACCTCGGTTATCGCTTCCCCGGTTGTCCACCGTAAGCATGACATATCCTTGTTGTGCCATATACAGGTCCCAACCACGGGCATCGTAGAAGCGGGTATTGTGAATCATTTGTGCGTGCGGTCCGCCATATACATAAATAATAGCTGGATATTTTTTGTTCGGGTCGAAGTTGACCGGCTTAATCAAGCGGTAATACAGGTCTGTCTCTCCATCGGCAGCCTTGATGGTGCCGATGCTGATTTCAGGCAGGTTGTATTGTTCCTTCATCGGGTCGGTAGCAGTAAACAGCATGACGCCTTTCTTTCCATCAGTAGGCAAGATGCTGATTTCACGTGGAACATCGTTCGAAGTGAAGTTGTCTATCAGGAAGGTTCCGTTCTCCGAGAGTTGTGCACGGTGCATTCCGTCTTGTTTGCCTATCAAAGTGCGTTTGCCGCTCTTTACATTGAGGCTGAAGATATTAGTCTGGATCGGAGAGATTTCCGTGCTTCCGATAATGACGGTCTTCATCTTCTTGTTGAAGCCCAAGATTTCCTGCACCAGCCAGTCACCTTGGGTGAGCGGGGTGGTCTGCACGTATTCGCAATACGTAGCTTCTTCATCCTTTCCGGTTTTCCATTCGCCCGCTTGAGGCTTTTGGGTATCCATTACATACAAGTGGTGATACCCGTCGCGCTGGCTCCAGTAGATGAACTTGCTTTCATCCCAAGGCAAGAATGCCAACGGATGTTGCGGCTCTACGTAGCGGGTATGTTTTTCTTCGTAAAGCACGCCTTTCTTTTCGCCCGTTGCGGCATCATAGCGCACCAATTGCGCATGGTTTTGGTCACGGTTCAGTTCAATGACATAGATGTCTTTCTCATTAGGCGACCAGCTGATATTGGTAAAGTAGCGGTCGGTCGGGTCTCCGGCTTGCAGGTAAATGGTCTTTCCCGTCTTCACATTATAGATACCGATAGTCACTTTGTGGCTGGTCATGCCTGCCATCGGATATTTATCGGGCACGAGGGTGGCAATACGGGTAGTAGTGTTCACTTGCGGATAATCGGTCACCATGCTTTGGTCCATCCGGTAGAAAGCCAAATATGTACCTTTCGGACTCCAGAACGTGCCTTTCATGATGCCGAACTCGTTGCGGTGAACAGATTGACCGTACACAATATCATTATCCGTTTCCTTTTCGCCTGATACATGGGGGCTTACCGCTTTAGAGAAGTCTCCTTGGTTGGCAACGTATAAATGGTCGCCCGCCGTATAGGCAAGATAGCCGTTCTCCTTACAAAAGTCAAAGTTAGTTGCCTTCTCTTCTTGGATGCGGAACATATTGTCTAACTTCTTTTGAACAAAATCGTAGAAGAAGACATACTTTTCGCTTTTCTCCTCATTTCCTACATAGCCCGAAAACATGACGATGTTCCGGTTTCCCCAAGGCAATGAAGCACCTTGCAAAGTACGGAGCGGTTTAATGGGAAGAGAAAGTTCATACGGTTTTTCCCCGTTCTGCAACGCCTCGTTCACTTCTTCCAAGGTCACGATGACGCTTTCTTCTCCCGTACGGTTATTGATCCGCTTGATGTCCTCCACATCGGTACGCACACATACGTCTTCCCACCATTGCAGCCCCGGCATGTTTTTCGGAGTCAGGTTGAAATAGTTGCTTCCGCCCGGAATCACATCGTTCAGGGTGAATGCTTTCTTCTCTTGGGCGGATAAGCTGGCGGTCATACAGAATATTATTACAATAAATGATAAAATCTTTTTCATATACATTGAGGGTTTAATCTTCTTCTTCCGATTTTCTACGCCGATGAATATAACGCATACGTACCGGAATCCGTGCACGTTTATCATCTTCTTCATTACGCGGGAAACGGCGTGGCTTTTCGCGGTCAAATCCTTCTTCTCTACGTGAAAAACGCTTAGGTTCATCGCGATTGAAATCCCGCTTACGTTCACGGGTAAATTCCTTACCCTCACCGGCACGGCGGGGACGGAACTCCGATTTATCTCCTTCTTTGCGGAAATCATCACGAGAACGGAATGCCGGGCGGTTCTCATCCCGACGGCGGTCATCCCGGAAGCGGTTTCTGCCTTCTTTTCTTCCGTATTCAACCTTTTCTCCATGGTGACGAGGACGTACAGGTTTTTCTTCTTGTTTGGGCTTGAATTCCGCATCCGGATTATCGGTTCGGAATTCTTTGTATTTCCCGTCAAATATTTGATATTTACGGAATTGGCATTCCAATGCACCGTTGAAGAGCAAGATTTTAGCTGATGCTTTTAATCCGATTTGGTCGAAACATTCATCCCGATAACTCAATACCCATGCGTCATTGCCTACGAATGCATGTTTCAACCGTTCGCCTATCATCTGATAAAGCCCCAACAAGTCGTCCGATGAAATTCGTTCGCCATACGGAGGGTTCATGATGATGATGCTCTTTTCCGTAGGTTGTTCGAATTGCTGGAAAGGTTGCACCTTTAATATGACATCCTTAGTCACTCCTGCCGCTTTTACGTTATCTGTCGCTATAGCATTGGCTTTCAGATTATTGTCATATCCGTATATCTTGTGGGTAAATTCACGCTCTTGCGAATCATCGTTATAAATCGAGTCGAAAAGTTCTTGGTCGAAATCTTTCCATTTCTCAAAACCAAATTCTTTGCGGAACACACCCGGAGCAATGTTTCTGGCAATCAATGCCGCTTCGATAGGAATAGTTCCCGAACCGCACATCGGGTCTATCAGGTCGCATTCTCCGCGCCAGCCGGTCATGAGAATCATACCAGCTGCCAGCACTTCATTCAGCGGAGCCTCCACTTGTTCCTGACGGTATCCACGGCGGTGGAGCGATTCGCCCGAACTATCGAGTGAAAGCGTGCATTGGTCTTCGGCAATATGGATATTCAGTGTCAAGTCGGGGTTATTAATGCGTACCGAAGGACGGTTTCCGGTCTTTTCACGGAAATAGTCAACAATGGCATCCTTTACTTTATAAGCCACAAACTTGGAATGGCGGAATACTTCCGAGAATACCACAGCATCTACGGCAAAACTACTCATATTGTCCAGATAGTTTTCCCATTCAATGCTCTTTATGGCATCATATACTTCATCGGCTGTTGTTGCCTGGAAACGTTTAATGGGTTTCAATACACGGATAGCGGTGCGCAGACAGAAATTTGCGCGATACATCATGGCTTTGTCTCCGGTAAACGATACCATGCGCCGTCCGATTTCGATGTTGGCGGCTCCCAGTTCGGTGAGTTCTTGTGCCAATACGTCTTCCAGCCCTTGGAAGGTCTTGGCGATCAGCTCAAATTCTTGGTTCATTCTTGATTAAATTACGTAATTTCAAATAATTGTGCAAAATTAGCAAATTTCGTTCAGCTAGTCAAGTGTTTGCATGTGTTTCTTACACTTTCCTCCAATGTTTGTATGAATCTTCATTTGCAAAATGAACAAAAAGTGCGTATATTTGTTTTTTAATCAATGGTAGAAAGTCCTCTGTGGTAAGATAAATTACATTAAAAACTGATAGATTTTATGAGCAATCCGATTTTGAAAACATTCGATTACTCTTTCCTAAGTTTCTTGAAACACCGCGTCAACGGGGGAATGGTGCTGATGGTTGTAGCTGTATTGGCAATGATAGTAGCCAATTCGCCATGGGCTGAAACTTATCATGCATTTTGGAATCATCCTGTGTCGTTACAGGTAGGCGGGTTCAATTTGTTCAGCCATCACGGTGAACCTTTGACCTTAATGGCATTTATCAACGATGCCTTAATGGCGGTGTTCTTCTTCTCCGTGGGTCTGGAAATTAAGCGGGAAGTACTGGTGGGCGAACTTTCCAGCCTGCGCCAGGCATTACTTCCCATTATCGCGGCGGTAGGAGGCATGATTATTCCCGTAGCAATCTATTTTGCAATGACATCAGGAACGCCTGCAGAGGGAGGTTTGGCTATACCGATGGCTACCGATATTGCATTTTCCTTGGGCGTGCTTAGCCTGTTCGGCAAACGTGTTCCCCTGAGTCTGAAGATTTTTCTGACCGCTTTTGCCGTAGTCGATGACATTGGAGGCATCCTGGTCATTGCTTTCTGCTATACTTCCCATTTGGCTGGAGGATATTTGCTAGCCGCATTTATCATTCTTGCTATCCTACTGATAGCCAACCGAATGCAAGTCATGTCGCGCACGTTCTATTGTGTGTCGGGCATTGTGGTATGGTATCTTTTCCTCCAATCGGGCGTACATGCTACAATTGCAGGGGTACTAGTGGCTTTTACAATTCCTTCCATTCCGTGTCTGAATGTAAAGAAATACATTACGCGCATCCGTGAGAACATCACCGGATTTCCGCATTTCGACAAAAGCAGCATCCTTCTGACTCCCAACCAGATAGATGTATTGAAAAGTATTGAATCGGCTTCCGACAAAGTGATTTCGCCTCTTCAGTTCATGGAAGACCGTATGCACGGCATGGTAAACTATGTGATTATGCCGCTCTTCGCCTTTGCCAATGCCGGCATTACGCTTTCGGGCGGCAAAGGAGACATAGCCGGGCTGGTGACCTACGCCGTGGTATTGGGATTGGTGCTGGGCAAATTTGCGGGGATTTACCTCTTCACGTGGCTGGCGGTCCGTATGCGCATCACTTCGCTCCCGCAAGGAATGGATTGGAAAAACGTTGCCGGCGTCTCGCTTCTAGGCGGAATCGGCTTTACGGTCTCGCTTTTCATCGCCAATCTTTCGTTTGGAGCAACCGATGAAGCCTTGTTGAACCAAGCCAAATTAGGTGTGCTTGCCGGAACCATTTTAGCTGGTGTCGTGGGCTATATTGTATTAAGTTTCGTTTTACCTTCGAAGAAAAGCGTGCTATTGCATGATAAATCAATGGAATAATTAGTTGCAAAGAGAAACATGTCATGATTAAGTGCCAGTCCTACCCGGTCAGGACTGCTGTTTTCCCATAGCCAGTACTGCATTTTTAAACAGGTAGGACTGCAGTCCTACCCTAGTAGGATTGGAGAAGGACTGAGGTGTGTGGCGGTATTCATTTGTATGCATTGTCTGATAAATCTGTTTCGAATGTTTTTCTTATAAAATTTTTGCGTTTACAAAAAATTATATACATTTGCAAACGGCTCTCATACCTTTTGCATTTATGCTTGAGGTGACCCGCGCCGGGCAGAATGTGGCGAAGTCATTACAGATTAAACCATACGAAGCGGGCATTGGGCGGGAAAAGAGAGTCGAGACATATTGAAGGCGTTTACTTTGACGCTCTGTTTGAGACGCATCGAAATCTAGCAAATTTACGAATCAAAGTCTTGAACTTAGCAACGGTAGATGCCCGGGGTGTGATTTATATCACAGCCTTTGGCGTATCCTGCCAGCCCGAACTATATCCGTTCGGGCACAAGGGGTTTCTATACCTATTAGAATAGTAGGTGCGCCGAAGCTGGAGCGATATACATTCATATCGGCGTGGGCTCTGACGTTGTCTGTTCAACTTTGATAGGCAGTGCTAGAGCCTCGATGCGTGGGACGGACAACAGGACGGACTCACGCTTTTTTTATGCCGTTACACAAAGCATGTTAAATCTTAAAATATGGATGTAATGAGAACGGCGTTAATTACCATGCTGATGATAGTCAGTACACTCTTTTCTGCTTGTGACACACGAAACGCAGAAAAAGAAATGCAGGACAAGCCTTTTAAAGGGGTTTGGCAAATAGTAAGTGAACCCGAATTCGATGCGGAGACTGGACGCACATTTGGTATGTATGAGATGCACCTCAACATTGATTTCTACGAAAAGACCGTAGATAATGGTATAGAAAAGACCTATGGTGGATTTTATGTAGCAAACGACCGTGGCGATGGGAATTGCGACATTGTATCATTCAAAATCGACGGCAATAAAGCATACATTGAATACGAAGACCCCAGCACGATCATATTTAGTGCAACGCTTGTTTATTCTCCGTCCGACAAGACCATGACTTTTATTGACGGAAATGTAGTAAACATGCAAGAAGCATCCCAATCTATGATAGCTCAATTTCATTATTTACAGCAGGAATCTATCTTACAGCCATCCAAAGGAAATAACAATCTGAATACAACAGAAGAAAAAAAGGAACCTATGGGAACTTTCGAGACAATTTTAATGCTTATCTTGAGTGTGGGCATTCTGATAGGCGTGTATTATGTACTGAAAATCATTTTAGGCTATGTGCTTTGCGCATTGCTGTTCGGTTTCATTTTTGGAGTTATCGGACTGATAGCAGGGTATTTCATTTCTCAACCAGACATGTTTTCCATTGCTGTTGTAGCTGCTATTGTAGGCGCAGTTATCGGACTGGTCATCGGCATTTTCGGAACCAAAGAATGGTTTTCTTCCCCTCTTGCCAGCAAAGTAGCCGAAGAAATGGCAAAAAGGGAAAGAAACAAGATATATGTCCGCGACCAATATGGAAACAAGAAAGAAGTGAAGCAAACCGGGAAAGGTATATTGGGAGAAACTTATTATAGAGACGAGGATGGGAATACATATCAGAAATCTTAATCTTTTATAAAGATGAAATGCGCAATATGCCATACAGATATAAAAGGGCAGTATCTCATTGATGCGTGGGGGCAATCGGTATGCGCTGAACATAAAACGGAGTTTTGCAGTTCGTGCGGCAGATTTGTAGCCTCAACCGATTTACACCTGACTGACGGCAGATGTCTCTGTTCGTATTGCAAGCCATCTGTAGTCAGTCTTCCTCAACATGTGGAATGGGTAGAGAAGAGGGTACGTGCTATTTTGTCGTCCCGTGGAATAATGGATATTCCTGCTGGTATTCCCATCAAAATAGTTACCCCAAACGAAATGGCGCACCTGAATGGTTCAAGGCAATTGAATTTATTTCAACCGGGGCTGACGCAGACCACTAAACTAATGGGATTGTTTATGTCTAGCTGTAAACACACCATTTATATATTCGATTATCTTCCGAAAATTCAGTTTGCCGGTGTATTGGCTCACGAAATGCTTCACGCTTGGCAAAACGAAAAAGGCATCTCGCTTCCTCCTGCCTATACCGAAGGATTTTGCAACGTTGGTTCGTATGTGGTATATGAGGCAATCAATACAGACTTATCCCGCTTTTTCATTAAGCGGTTGGAAGAAGACCCAAGTTCGGTTTATGGCGACGGGTTTAGGAAGGTGGTAGCGGTGTATAAGCAAAAAATGAATTTGCAAGAAGTAATTTATTTCATAAAGAAATGAACAATGTATATAAAGATATAGAGTTTGTAAATCAATATATTAACTTAGAAAATTAAATTATTATGGGAGCAGAAAGATTTGCTGGTGAGTCCGCACAGAATTTGGAACAGAAATGTTTATGTGTTTTGGTTTTGGATGTTTCTGGTTCAATGCGTGGTGATAAATTAAATTCATTAAATCAAGGTGTTCGTGATTTCTTCACACAAATTCAAACTGCAGATGGAGTTCCTGAAAGTTTGATAGACCAATTGGAAATTGCTATTATGCAATATGATGAAGAAATCAAAATTCTACGTGATCCTAAATTATTGGAAGACGGAGAACTACCTCCTACATTAACAGAACGGGGCTCTGTAACTGAGACTGTGATTGCTATTGAAGAAGCAATAAAACTGGTAGAGGACAGAAAAGCATTTTACAAATCTACAGGGCAATCTTATTATCGCCCTTGGATTATTGTAATGACAGATGGAGAGCCTTATGGAAAGAAAGCGAGTGATGCTGATATTGAAGCTATCTCGCAACGAGTAAAGCAAGAAACTTCTTCGAAGAAATATATGATAATGGGAATCGGTGTAGGGTCAGATGCGAATATGGAAGTGTTAAAGAAGATGACGGCTGGTAGGGCAATGGCTTTACAAGGATTAAAATTTGGAGCATTTTTTGAATGGTTAAGCAATTCTTTGTCTGTAGTTGCCTCAAGCAAGGAAGGTGATAAAATTGATATTTCGGATGGCGCTTCGAATTGGATGAGTTCCTTCGAAATTTGATTATTATAAATTGCAAAAATAAGGAGTTATGTCAAATTGGGAATTATAAATATCCTATTATTGATATAACTCCTATAAAAAAGAATAGGTATGGCTAATAATATATTCAAAGCTATAAAGAATGCAGGAAGTGCTTTTTTTGATACATTTAATAATGTACCTATAAATAATCCGTCTTTAGATGATAGTCAAGTAATATCCTCATCTGAAAAAGAAGGCCAGTTGATAAAAGAGGATGATGGTAAAA
>ENA-OXEE01000250-OXEE01000250.1-human-gut-metagenome-genome-assembly--contig:-NODE-250-length-30972-cov-20.4532_pt1 | contig 30972 bp, 24 predicted proteins | sample MGYA00249824_ERZ652242 | MGnify/ENA primary metagenome ERZ652242 (study PRJEB26925, sample SAMN05826943) | human gut metagenome | biome: ENVO:2100002; feature: ENVO:00000062; material: ENVO:00002003... | reverse complement strand
GTATAAGAGACAGCTATATATCTTCTATTTTCAATAGAATACCGGTCCAAGTAAATAGAATTGTCCCATAAAAAGTTTGCGTGTTTCACTATTTGTTCAGTTCTTTTTGTGGGTGAAATTTTACCATTAGTAGTGTCATGTGTATATGTGGGCATTCCATTATTTAGCATCGTGCGTTCTTTAGTTTAAATATGTGTGTCAAAGATACGTATCTTATTTTGATTATCAAAATGTAGGTTGAATAAATAATGTTCAAGTAAGGTCGATTGAATTCTTTAACGAAGAAATACAGCAAGTGCCGTTTTAGTACTTGCTGTATTTCTGTGAAGCCTGCTGCATTTGTTTATAATTTATTCAAGATGCGGTCCATGACCCAATTGGTTGGGGTTGCGCTGATGCCGTCGCAGGTACAAATGGCTTTGCCTTGCAGGTGTTCTACCACGGCTTTGATGAGCGGAAGCTGTACGTAAGGCGGGTTTTGTGGCAAAATCTCTTCGCGTCCTCGTTCGGTATGCAATCCGATAGGTTCGTAGGTGAAGACAGAGAAGCAAATCATGCCTTTGTCTCCGATGATTTCAATACGGTCTTCTTTGGCAGATTCGTGTGCAACAAAACACCAAGATCCGGAACCGGGCAGTCCGGATTCGAATTTGAAGCAAGCGCTGATGGTATCTTCTGCTTGATACAATCCGCCCCGGTTGCTCTTGTAGCCTTCCGCTTCCAAGATGCAGCCGAACATTTCCTGTAACAAATCCAATTGATGAGGAGCTAAGTCGTAGAAATAACCTCCTCCAGCTATATCGGGCTGTACGCGCCAGGGAAGGTTGGTGCTGTTATAGTCTAAGTCGCGCGGAGGTTGTGCGAAACGGATTTGTACATTGATGACATTGCCTATTTCTCCTTCTTCTACCAGTTGGCGTACTTTTTGGAAATAAGGCAAATAACGGCGGTAATATGCCACAAAGCAAGGCACGCCGGTTTCTTGTGAGATGCGGTTGATGCGGGCGCAGTCTTCATACGTGGCTGCCATCGGTTTCTCGATATAGACGGGTTTTCCTGCCTTCATCGCCATAATGGCAAACGTGGCATGTGAGGAAGGTGGAGTGGCAATATAAATGGCGTTAACGTCTTCATCTCCAATTAGTTCTTGCGCGTCGGTGTACCAGCGTGGAATATTATGGCGACGGGCATACGATTTAACTTTTTCTTCGTCACGGCTCATGACGGCTACTACTTTCGAGCCTTCTATCATATTGAAGGCGGGGCCGCTTTTCTTTTCGGTCACTTCTCCGCACCCGATAAAGCCCCAGTTTACGGTGTCTAATTGTATCATATTTATAAGGTATATATCAGTTAAAATATTTTTGTTGCAGTTGACGGTAAGCCTTGGTTTTGCTGAATTGGTCTAGCCAAAGGTTGAGGCTATCGAGCAAGACAGGAGCGTGTTTGCTTACTCCCCATGCGTAAAATTGTGTGAAGCTTATGGCGGTGTTGATGTCTAAGTTAGGGAAACGTGGTAACAATTGGCTGGCGATGTTTTCATCACATACGGCATAGTCAATGTCTTTTCCAGCCACCATGGCAAGCAATTGCTCTGGACCGTATTGGGCTACTTCTTCGATGTAAATGGTGTCTGCAATTTCATTCATCAGGTTGTGAAGCCGGAGCAGGGCAGGAGAACCTTTAATGACATGCAATTTTTTATGAGCCAAGTCCAGTTGGCTTGTAATGTAAGTACTATCTGGTTCTCCTTCTTCTTGTTTACGTTGCACCAGCACTTGTTTGCTTAAAGCTAAAGGGTGGGTAAAAAGCAACGTGTCTTTCGATTGGGTTGTGATAACGGTTCCTGTTGCAAGAATGTCGAATTTCCCTTCGGTGACTCCTTTCAGCCGTTGCTCGAAGCTCATTTCGGGGGTTATTTCCAACTTGAGTTTTTGGTCAGCGGCAAAGGCATGCAACAATTCATAGTCGAATCCTTGTAAGGTATCGTCTGCCACATGGTAGCTAATGGCATTGTATTCCGTTACGGCACGCAACACGCCCGATTCGATAATTTCAGCATAGTCACGCGGTTGGTAAGACGGCTTTTCTTCTTTTTGGGTATTAAGTGCAATAATGCCTATTATAACGACAAGTGCTATGACTCCATATTGAACAAATTTTTTTCGCATAAGCAACGGTTAATCAAAGAAATTCCATGAAATGCCGATTTTGAACAAACGCGGATTCAAGGGGTAATGGGGAGCGAAGAAGTAGCTGTGTTCTCCTTGTCCTTGAATCAAGTTGTACATCATCAGGAAGATACGGGTACGCTTCAGGTGAAGGTTGATATATCCGTTCACGAGCGGATAATTTCCGAGTTTGTATCGTGTATCTTTATTTTGCAAGTAAAATTGTCCGATAGCCGGAGCATAGTCGGGCGCATAGTATTCGGTGAAGTAACGCACATCGGCACCCATTTCTACTTTCAAGACTTTTTTTGCCAATCCGAAGCTGAGGTATAAGTTATGGTATAGCACCAATTTCGGGAGTGGCAGAATATCTTGGTTGCTGGATGTTTGGTAAGTCACTTCATTATCAAGGTGCAGAATGCCTAATTTAAAGTCTTGGCGAAGCGAGGCACTGAACACTTGGATGCTTCCCGAATGTTGTGCTACTCCTACATTGTTTAGGTACGAAACGGGAGTTTCTGACTCTTCTCCTCCTCCTTCTGCAACTGATGTATTATCTAAATAGGTGTAGTTTGTAATGTTCTCTACTCCTGCTTTTAATTGAGTGCGCCAATGGTCGATGCTTAATTTGCCTTCGATGCGGGTTTTCATGATTTTAGACAAATCATTGTTGTCCCACCAATAATGTTTCGAATGGAAATGGCGGTAATAGAAGGTCGGATTCAAGTTTTTGATGTAGGCATTAGCTTCTAAACGGACAGTGTCGTTGAAAAGCCGGAAATTCATGTTCCCGTTTCCTTCTACCGAAAAAGCTCCTGCATCTTCTCCTATCAGGGCAAATTCTCCTGTTACGTTGTAATGGAACATTTTTCCTTGTTCTTTAATCAATTGACCTCCTACGGAGATTACATTTTCTGTATAGTCGGTAGGAATACGTTGTCCGGGGTTTCCCGAAAGGGTATCAGTCATCGTAAAGCGTCTGAATTCATGTGAGACAAAAGCGGTAAGTCCGGCTTTTGCCCATTTATTGAAGCCTTCGCGAAGTGAGATGCCGAAGGTATTCTTTACGGCAAGGTAGTCGGTTTTGTCTTGGTCAATGTCAGGCAAAAAGTTATTCAGGAAATATTCCCGGTTTTGTTCTTCGTTTTGCGAGATATATTTCCGCTTGGCAATATCCACTTTTACCGTATGCATAAAGCTGGTTACAGGTACAAACACTTGAGTTGTGGTCGTATCGTTTTCGTTGGGATTATCGCGGTAAAACCCTAAATTATAGCGGTGGGTAAGGAAAGCGTGATATCCTGTACTGTGATTCCAAATGTCGGTCAAGTTGGTCGGGATTTCACTGTTTGCGTATGTCCTTCCTCCCTCAGCCATATCCAATGGAGCACTGACATAGCGGTCATCGGTAATACCGCCGTTTTCCGCTACCTTCAGGTTGTCGTTGATGAAGCTGAAATGCATGTTATATTTGTCGCCCAGATAGTAGGCGAAAAGGTTTCCGTTGAATAAAGCCGTTGATTGATGTGCATATTTACCTCGACCGTACACATAATCGATGTTGAATCCAAAGCCCATCCGCTTGTTGGCATTGACGGCAAAATAGGCTTTAAAGCGTTCTTCTCCGTCGCGGCTGCTTCCTTGTTTATAGTAGGTCAAGTTGACAAAAGGCGATTTGGTATTGGTATAAGTCACATCCTGTGGTTGGAGAACTGTATAATCGTATGGGTCAAAGAAAAAGAATTGGCTGGCATCTTTGCGGTCGAAGAAGACATGCGCAATACGAGGCGAACCTAAATTACCCAAATAAGTGTAATGTCCTGTTGGTCCTCCTGTGTCATTTGTGTTTTGAAATCCATGTTGCAACGTGTCAACGGGCACTTCTGTACGGTTTCCGAAACGGGCATCGATTTTCCACGATGTCAGTCCGATAGGTATGGTGCTGGCATCGTTTACAGCCGTAGTATCAATGGGGTTGCCGTTACGGTCGTAATTGTTCCGGTCTATTCCTGAAGCAGAACTTCCAAATTGGTTAGAAAACTGGTTCTGCAATGTGTTTTGTGCGGATAATGTACCGCATATTAATGCTATGATTGCTATAAAAAGTATCTTCTTCATAATGGAGGCAAAGATACAAAAGAAAAACGAAATGCAAGTAAGTTGCGGACGGAGTTTGTATTTATTATAAAAAATGAACGCAGAGACACAGAGACGCAGAGAAAAAAATAGAATTCCTGTGTCTTTGTGTCTCTGTGTTCAATCTTTATGCTTATTTCATTTCCTTGATGATATCCATGCCGATGTGGATGGCTTCTTCATTCATCGGAATCAATTTGTGGTGACGTTCGGGCAATGTCTTATATAAGGCTTTTATGACACTTTCAATTGAAACAACGGGACGGAGTTTCAACAGGCCGCCCAATACAATCATGTTGAATGTCTTTGCCATTTTGCGTTCATTGGCTTCGTCCATGGCGTCAATGCGGTAGACATGGATGTCTTTCCGGGTAGGAGGGTTGATGATGCCGTAGCCATCGTAAATCAATGTGCCGCCAGGCTTTACCTTATCTTCAAATTTAGCCAGCGACGGTTGGTTCAAGATGATGGCGGTATCGTATTTGCTCAGAATCGGAGACGAAATGCGCTCATCGCTGATAATGACAGTTACATTTGCGGTTCCTCCGCGTTGTTCAGGACCGTAGGCAGGCATCCATGTTACTTCTTTGCCTTCCATCAGTCCGGAATAGGCAAGGATTTTGCCCATAGACAAGACACCTTGTCCGCCAAATCCTGCTATGATGATTTCTTCTTTCATACGTTTCAATTTAGGGGGTTATTTATCTTCTGATGTCGTATCTTTCAAGTCTCCTAACGGATAGAACGGGAACATGTTTTCTTCCATCCATTTATTGGCAGCATCCGGCGACATTTTCCAACCTGAGTTACATGTTGAAACGATTTCTACCAGGCTTGAGCCTTTGTGCTGCATGGAGTTTTCGAAAGCTTTGCGGATGGCTTTCTTGGCTTTACGGATAGCCGCGACGTTTTGTACCGATTGGCGTGTCACGTAGCAGGTGCCTTCTAATGTAGCGGCTATTTCGGTCATTTTCAACGGATAACCGTGTATTTCCGGATTACGTCCGTAAGGGCAAGTAGCCGTTTTCATGCCAACCAGGGTAGTAGGTGCCATTTGTCCGCCAGTCATGCCGTAAATGGCATTATTGATAAAGATAACGGTGATATTGTCGCCACGGTTCAGGGCATGGATGCTTTCGGCTGTACCGATACACGCCAAGTCACCGTCGCCTTGATAGGTAAATACCAAGCGGTCGGGCCACAAGCGTTTGATAGCTCCAGCCAAAGCGGGTGCACGTCCGTGTGCAGCCTCTAAGCAATCAATGTCCAAATAGTTATACATGAATACCGCACAACCTACCGGGCTGATGCCGATGGCTTTTTCGGTCATTCCCATTTCTTCGATAACTTCAGCTATCAGTTTGTGCACCACTCCGTGACTGCATCCCGGACAATAGTGCATCGGGTTGTCGTTCAGTAACGTAGGTTTTTTATAAACCAGATTCTCGGGTTTTACTATATCTTCTTTTGTCATGGTTTTCCTCCTTGTCGGTTACGTATAGAGAATCGGAGCGCGTACTCTGCCATCTTGATGATGATAGACGTAGCGCATACATAGAAGAAGATGGTTTGGTCTACGTCGGTAAAGAACAGCACGACAGAAGCTACGGCTCCTATCATGAATGCGATGTTCAGTACGGTTCTGATTTGGTCTATCTTGTTCATAATCGGTTTACTTATTAATGATTTTCTCTTTCAACGCTTCGATGACTTCGTCCGGGTCGGGGACGATGCCACCCAAACGTCCGAAGTGTTCTACCGGAATGCGGCATTCTACAGCCAGTTTGACATCTTCAATCATCTGTCCGCTGTTCAATTCTACAACGAGGATGCCTTTCATTGCTTTTGCCCGTTCTGCCAAAGCTTTGCTGGGGAAGGGCCATAAGGTGATAGGGCGGAACAGACCTACTTTAATACCTTCTTCGCGCGCGTGTTCCATTGATTTCTGTGCAATGCGGGCACACGAGCCGAAAGCCACAATCAGGTATTCGGCATCTTCGCAATCGATTTCCTCGTAACGGGTTTCGTTCGCTTCGATTTCCGCATACTTGGCTTGCAGGTGCAGGTTGCGTTGTTCCATTACCGCCGGGTCGAGTTCAAGCGAAGTGATGACATTCGGCTTGCGTCCTTTGCGTCCTGTAGCTGCCCACGGGCATTGAGCGATGATTTCTTCTTCGGTGCGGCGCGGACGAGGTTCGGGCAATACCACTTTTTCCATCATCTGGCCGATAACGCCATCGGCAAGAATCATAGCCGGGTTGCGGTATTTGAAAGCTAATTCGAAAGCCAAGCCTACGAAGTCTGCCATTTCCTGTACCGATGCAGGAGCTAATGCGATGACATGATAGTCGCCGTGGCCTCCTCCTTTGGTGGTTTGGAAATAGTCGGCTTGGCTGGGCTGGATGGTTCCCAGTCCGGGACCTCCGCGCATGACGTTCACTACCAAGCAAGGCAATTCCGCACCTGCGATGTATGAAATGCCTTCTTGCTTGAGGCTGACACCGGGACTGGATGACGAGGTCATCACCATTTTGCCGGTTCCGGCTCCTCCGTATACCATATTAATAGCTGCCACTTCGCTTTCCGCCTGCAAAACCACCATGCCGGTCGTTTCCCACGGCTTCAGTTCGGCAAGAGTTTCCAATACTTCCGATTGGGGTGTGATAGGATAACCGAAGTAACCGTCTACGCCATAGCGGATAGCGGCATGGGCGATGGCTTCGTTTCCTTTCATTAAGACTACTTCTTCTGCCATATTTCTTGAGTTTTTAAGTTTCTTACGCTTCTTTTGCTCTGTACACGGTCAGACAGGCGTCCGGACATACGATGGCGCACGAAGAACATCCGTTGCAGGTGTCTTCTACGGTCTGCTGTACATAATTATATCCTTTTTGATTAACTTTAGAGGTCAGTGACAAAACGTGCAACGGGCAGGCTACTACGCATAGGTTGCATCCTTTGCAGCGTTCTGTATTCACGATAACTACACCTTTCATTTTAGCCATAGTAAATCTTATCTTTTTATTGATTAAACATATCTTTATTATAGAAATTGAGGATGTCTATCACCATGTTCCGGGCTTCTGCCGCCGGACTGTCCGGATTGATGTCGATAGCTTCCTGATAATTGTTCAGTGCGCCTTGCCAGTCTCCTTGCTTGCGGAACGCGTTTCCTAAGAGGTAATAAGCCATGTCTGCGTCTTGGGAATTTTGTGCAAGGAACAGGTTTAATTGGTCGATAGCAGTAGAGGTTTTTCCCTCATCAATCAATTTCTTTATCGTTTTCAGTCTCTCGGTCATAGTTATAGAATCATTTGTATTGACGGCAAAGATAGGTTTTATTTTCTATCAAATTGTCTTTTCACCCGAATATTTCGTATTCTTTCGTAAAAAAAATGCTACTTTCTTGGTATTTGGTTGGCAAATGTGCCTGAAAACCCTAACTTTGCAACGGCTGAAAACTAACTTATTTACATAGACAATGAATAAAATTATTTCAAAAGAACATTTTTCGGAGAAGGTGTTCAAGCTGGTGGTAGAAGCACCCTTGATTGCCAAATCCCGCAAGGCAGGACATTTCGTTATCGTGCGTGTCGGCGAAAAAGGAGAGCGTATGCCCTTGACTATTGCCGGTGCCGACCCGGTGAAAGGTACTATAACTTTAGTGGTACAAGAGGTGGGGTTGTCGTCCACCCGTTTGTGTGAGTTGAACGAAGGCGATTATATCACCGACGTAGTGGGTCCCTTGGGCAAGGCTACGCATATCGAGAATTTCGGTACGGTGGTTTGTGCCGGAGGCGGAGTAGGCGTGGCGCCGATGTTGCCTATCGTACAGGCATTGAAGGCTGCGGGCAATCGGGTGATTACCGTATTGGCTGGACGTACCAAGGAACTGATTATCTTGGAAAAGGAAATGCGCGAAAGCTCCGACGAGGTGATTATCATGACCGATGACGGCTCGTATGGAAAGAAAGGATTAGTGACCGAAGGCGTGGAAGAAGTCATCCGGCGCGAGAAGGTGGACAAGTGTTTCGCTATCGGGCCGGCAATCATGATGAAGTTCGTCTGCTTGCTCACTAAGAAATACGAGATTCCGACTGATGTGTCGCTCAATACCATCATGGTGGACGGAACGGGCATGTGCGGCGCGTGCCGCATCACCGTAGGCGGGAAGACCAAGTTCGTATGTGTAGACGGTCCGGAGTTCGACGGACATCAGGTAGATTTCGACGAGATGCTGAAACGTATGGGCGCATTCCGTGATATCGAGCGGCAGGAAATTCATAAGCTCGACCCGGTTGACCCGAACCAGTGTGAAGCTACAAAGGCGTTGGACGACCGTAACGCGCCGTGGCGTGAAGCATTGCGCAAGTCGATGAAGCCCAAGGAACGCACGGCGATTCCGCGTGTCAAGATGAACGAATTAGACCCCGAATACCGTTCGCACCGCCGGAAAGAAGAGGTAAACCTCGGTCTGAACGAAGAGCAGGCATTGACCGAAGCCAAACGTTGCTTGGATTGCGCCAATCCGTCGTGTATGGAAGGCTGCCCCGTAGGCATTAACATTCCGGGATTCATCAAGAACATCGAGCGGGGCGAGTTCCTCGAAGCGGCATGGGTGTTGAAGCAGACCAGCGCGCTTCCGGCTGTATGCGGGCGTGTGTGTCCGCAAGAGAAGCAATGCGAATCGAAGTGCATTCACCTGAAAATGGGTCACGAAGCCGTGGCTATCGGTTATCTGGAACGTTTCGCGGCAGATTACGAACGGGATAGCGGAAACATTTCCGTGCCGGAGATAGCCGAAAAGAACGGCATCAAGGTAGCGGCAGTAGGTTCGGGTCCTGCCGGATTGTCGTTTGCGGGCGATATGGCTAAATTGGGTTATGATGTGACGGTATTCGAAGCATTGCACGAAATCGGTGGCGTATTGAAATACGGTATTCCCGAATTCCGTTTGCCCAACAAGATTGTGGATGTCGAGATTGACAACTTGGCGAAGATGGGCGTAACGTTTGTGAAAGACTGCATCGTGGGCAAGACCATTTCGGTGGAAGACCTGCAGGCAGAGGGATACAAAGGTATCTTCGTGGCTTCGGGAGCGGGACTTCCCAACTTCATGAACATTCCCGGAGAGAACTCTATCAACATCATGTCTTCGAACGAATACCTCACCCGTGTCAACCTGATGGATGCGGCAAGCGAGGATTCGGATACGCCGGTGACGTTCGGCAAGCGTGTCGTAGTGGTAGGAGGCGGAAATACGGCAATGGATTCCGTGCGCACCGCACGCCGCTTGGGAGCCGAACGTGCCATTATCGTCTACCGCCGTTCGGAAGCCGAGATGCCTGCCCGTATCGAGGAAGTGAAACATGCCAAGGAGGAAGGTGTGGAATTTATGACTCTTCACAATCCGATAGAATACATTGCCGACGAGCAAGGCCGCGTAAAGCAGGTGGTGCTTCAGAAAATGGAGTTGGGCGAGCCTGACGCTTCGGGACGCCGCAGCCCCGTGCCTATCCCCGGCGCGACCGTTACGCTGGATATCGATATGGCGATTGTCAGCGTAGGCGTATCGCCTAATCCGATTGTGCCCAACTCGATTCCGGGCTTGGAATTGGGACGTAAAGGCACGATTGCTGTAAATGAAAACATGCAGTCGTCTATCGCCACTATCTATGCCGGAGGCGACATCGTGCGCGGAGGAGCTACGGTTATTCTCGCCATGGGAGACGGACGCCGTGCCGCTGCGGCTATGGACAAGCAATTGCGCGGATAATGATTGGATAATTGAACGCAGAGACGCAAAAAACAATGTAGAGGCGTATCGCATACGCCCTGAAAACATTCGCATAGATAAGTGGTTGCATTCGGGCGTATGCGATACGCTCCTACAACTAATTTGGATATAAATTAAACTCTGTGCCTTTGTGTCTCTGTGTTCGATTATTTTTTGTATACAAAAATAAAGACTGATGAATAAAGACGAGCGAGTGCAATCTACCTTGCGGAAACTGCCTTCGTGGCAAGTGTCGTTGATACCTTTTGGGGTGCTGACCCTTTCGTTAGTGGTTATAATCAAGATATTCGGGGCAGACGCGCTTTTGGGCGGAAGCCAAGTGTGTTTGTTGCTGGCATCGGCGGTCACGGCGGCAATCTCCATGTTTGTCTACAAAGCCTCGTGGAACAGGCTGGAGACTTGCATCTTAGACAACATCCGTGCCGTAGGTTCGGCTATCCTTATCCTGTTTCTTATCGGCGCGATAGCCGGCACGTGGATGGTGGGCGGCATTGTGCCCGCCTTGATTTGTTACGGGCTGGAAATCATCTATCCGGCGGTATTCCTTGCGGCGGCTTGCGTGATATGCGCCTTGGTGTCGTTGATGACCGGAAGCTCGTGGACGACCATCGCGACCATCGGCGTTGCCTTGATAGGGATAGGCATTGCCCAAGGTTTCGATCCCGGTTGGACGGCTGGCGCAATCGTGTCGGGCGCTTATTTCGGCGATAAGGTTTCCCCCTTGTCCGATACCACGGTGTTGGCTTCTTCCTCTTCGGGCACCCCGCTTTTCACCCACATCCGGTATATGATGATTACTACGGTGCCTTCGCTCACCATTGCCCTGATTGTTTTCCTTGTGGCGAGCCTGATGCATCCGTCGGTAGAAGCGTCGCAAACCGATGGATTTGCCGCGGCATTGAAAGGCACTTTTCATATCACCCCTTGGTTGTTGGTTGTTCCGGTGCTTACGGGCGTGTTGATAGTCAAGAAAGTGCCTGCCGTGCTTACGCTTTTCTGTGCGGTTGTAATGGCGGCTATCGTTGCCCTTATCTTCCAGCCCCAGGCGGTATGGGCGGTGGCGAATCCCGGCTTGCCTGCCTCGGAATACGCCGGACTTTCGTTTTGGGATGCCTGCAAGGGGATAACCGTGACGTTCTACGGCTCTACCGCCATTCAGACCGGCAATGCGGCGATAGATTCCTTGATTTCCACGCGAGGCATGACGGGGATGCTCAATACGGTGTTCCTGATTATCTGTTCGGTGACGTTCGGAGGCGTATTGGCAGGAAGCGGCATGTTGCGGAGCCTGACCCAACTGTTCGCGCGGTTGGCTCACCGGGCGGTTACGTTAGTAGGAGCTACGGTAGGGACGGGATTTATGTGCAACGTGGTGACGGGCGACCAGTATATTTCCATTCTCCTCACCAGCAGCCTCTACCGGAAGCTCTACGAGCGGAAAGGATACGAAAACCGTCTGTTGAGCCGTGCGGTAGAAGATTCGGCTACGGTCACTTCGGTGCTTATCCCGTGGAACTCGTGCGGCATGACGCAAGCGACGGTCCTCAAGGTCCCCACATTAGAATACCTCCCTTATTGTTTCTTCAACATCCTGTCCCCCTTCATGTCGGTTCTCATTGCCGCAATAGGGTATAAGATATTCCGGAGAAAGCATGTTTTGACCGAAGAAGAAAGTTAATGTTCCAATACCATTTTATTGTGTTGACAGTCCTGATGAATTAGGACTGCTGTTTTATCAGGTCAGGATTGCAGTCCTTATAGTATCGGGACTGCAGTCCTTGCCTATTAGGATTATGGGAGGACTCAGTTGAATAGGAGCAAGCATAGAGATGACTTGCTGAATGTAGACATATTACTTCAGGAACCCACCTCCGAAGGAGAGGGGGAGGAGATTTCTGGCTCCGCTTAGGCAATAGATTTCCTGATTGCTGTAGAGGAGGATGCGCATGGGATGCCCATAGCGTTGCTCGGTCTCCAACAACACTTGGCGGCATGCGCCGCAGGGGGGAATCGGGCTGTCGAGAAATCCGGAAGCGTTGCGGGCGGCTATTGCCAACGCTTTTACGGGCTGGTCGGGATATTGCGAATTGGCATAGAATAGGGTGGTGCGTTCGGCGCAAGTGCCCGAAGGGTATGCGGCGTTCTCTTGATTGGAGCCTGAAACGATGATGCCGTTGGCAAGCAGGGCGGCTGCTCCTACATGGAAACGGGAGTAGGGGGCATAGCTTCGCGCGGTGGCTTCTTTGGCAGCATCGACCAGTCGGCGTTCTTCTTCGCTCAGTTCTTCGTAAGCGTAAGAGCGAATGTGGATTTCGATTTTTAGTTCTTTCATGGTTGTGTGAATTAGGATAATATATAAAGTTTGTCATGCTGAACGTAGTGAAGCATCTCGGAAACACAAGCGGATGCATACGAGATCCTTCACTTCGTTCAGGATGACAATACAAACTTCAATATACAAATTAATAGAAAAAAAAGGAGAAATCCTATCATCTTTTGTTTTTCTTCACCCGAAGTTTTATCTTTGTCGGGTAAATTAATCGAAATTGGCTCATGAAGAAACTTACTTATTGGCTGATGGTGGCGGTCTTGCTCTGCGGAGTAAGTACGGGCATGGCTCAGCAACGGAACAAGGCATACGAAGACTATATCAAGAAATACCGGAGCATTGCGGTGGACGAAATGAAGCATTACCGCATTCCAGCAAGCATTACGCTGGCGCAGGGATTGTTGGAGTCGGGAGCGGGCAGGAGCGAACTGGCTCGGAAGTCGAACAATCACTTCGGCATTAAGTGCGGCGGTTCGTGGGACGGACGTTCGGTGCGCCATACCGACGATGCGCCCAACGAATGTTTCCGTGCTTATAAGCATGCGAAGGATTCGTATCGTGACCATTCGAAGTTCTTGCGTTCGGGCGCGCGTTACGCTTTCTTGTTTCGCCTGAAGATAACCGATTACAAGGGCTGGGCGAAGGGATTGAAAAAGGCGGGATATGCCACCGACCCTAAGTATGCCAACCGGCTCATCAACATTATCGAGACGTACGACTTGGATAAATACGATAAGAAAGGAGGTTTGAAGTGGGCGGAAGAGTTCCCCAATCCGCACCAGCCTTATTTGGCGAACGAGCTTCTTTATATTATTGCCCGCCGGGGAGATACGTTTAAGAGCATTGGCAAGGAGTTTGACATCAAGAAGAAGAATGTGCGTAAGTATAATGAGTTGCCAAAGGATTACGAGTTCCAAGGAGGCGAAATCGTATATTTAGAAGAGAAGCGCAAGAAGGCGACCAAGGACCACATTTCGTATATCGTGAAGGAGGGCGACTCGATGTACAGCATTTCGCAGATGTTCGGCATCAAGATAAAGAACCTGTATAAGCTGAACGAGCTGGATCCGGAGACGGCGGAGGTTCAGGTGGGGGATATTATTTGGTTGCGGTGAGGTCTTAATTCAAACGCAGAGACGCAAAAGCGCAAAGTTTTTATTTTTTAGAGATAGCTGAGTGTACAGAGGGAAACATTAGTTGAGATAAAATTAGTAATGATATGAAAGAGAAAATGGTACATACTCCAGCTTTTGAACCGGATAATTTGATGGAAACGGTGCTTGTGCAGTTGCCTAAAGCTGATTTAGGCTTTCTCAAAACATTAATAAACCGTATGGGATGGCATATCAGGAAACGGTCGGCATACGAACAGTCTTTGGATGATGTTCGTAATGGCGATGTTTATGAGTATAAAAGCGTAGATGATTTTTTTAATGATGTGTTGAATGAGCCTGAACCATGAAATACCGTTGCTTTGAAGAGGAATTCCTGAAATCTTAAAAAAACAAGCCCCCGGACCGCAAATGTGCAGCCGGGGGCTTTGTCTTGAGAGATTGGTTTAACTATTACCTATGAGTAGTATGTATTATTTCACTTCTCCGGTTCCGTTGGCGAAGTTCAGGTATATCTTTTGTCCGGCTTCTCCGCTTACTACGTATTCGGGACCGATGTCTCCCCATCCGTTGCCTACGTTTGCGTTTTCACGGTAGAAGATGGTTTCTCCGTCTTTCAATGTGAATTCCAGACGCCACCAGTCGGTATTGGCTTGGATGCACATGCGGATTTCTCCGGTAGCTCCAAGGACGGGCGATTCGAAGTTGCCTTCTTTGGTGTCGGGCACGGTGAATTTCCAATCGTCTGTATAAGCCCATGAGCCGCTTGCCGTAGCTCCGAATACGTAGACATTCGGTTCGTAGAAGGTCATGGTGAACGCATAATCGCTGCCTTTCACTTCGGCTTTGACGTAGAGGATGTACCATCCGGCTTTGCTTACCATGATGTTTCCGTCGCTTGGCGCTTCGGATACGCCGGCTTTAGCTTTATCGTCTATGGTCAGGCGGCTATCGGTATATCCGATGTATTCGTTCACCATGGTGCCGAACTTGAATACCGCTCCGGCATCGAACCATACCATTGACCAGAACTCGCCCGGCATGCCGTTGACTATGGTCATAGGCAACCATGTGCTCCATCCTCCGGCACCAATGGTCGAGCCGATGAGGTACATTTCGGTAGGAGGCTCAAGGGTCTGTATGACTTCGCCTAATTTCACTTGGTCCAGAGCGACTACGTTTGAAGTGGAAGGCCCTAACGTGCTGTTGGTGATTTGTGCCGTGAGGCGTATGTAGGCGGAGATGGTCTTGCCTATGGTCTCTTCGCCGGGATGTTGCTCCTGATATTGGGCTACCAACGCTTCGTTCACTTCGTCGGGACGGAGTGCGATGGAAGTCGAGCTATAGGTAGTGTTGAGGGTGGCGTAACTATCCTCGGCAAAGTCTGATGCAAGGCTGACCTGTACCGTGTAGGTGGTAGCGGCTGTATATCCGTAGTCGGGCTGGGTCAAAGTGAGCCGTATGGTATCGTTGGCTCCCAAGTCGTACACCCGGTTTTCGGGTTCGTTCAGCGTGAATGTTGACGCGTCGTGATAGGTCGGATTATCGTCTCTATCCGTTTCGCAGGCAGAGAAGAGCATCATCCCCATTCCTGCTATGCATAATATATTCGTTATTTTTTTCATGGTTATCCTTGTTTTAGTCATTAATATCCTTCGTTTTGGCTCATGTTCGGATTGTTGTTGATGTCGGTTTCAGGAATCGGGAACACGTTATAGATATTGCTTACCGATTTTCCTTCCTTCACGCCGCCTTTCCAATCCCATAAGTATTTGTCGGTGGTAAAGCAATCGAAGCGTATCAAGTCTGAACGGCGGCGTCCTTCCAAGTAGAATTCGCGTGCCCATTCATCCAAGATATACATCTCGTCGATGTCGCTTGCCTGAGGCTGGGTAGTGCATCCGCGGTGGCTTCTTAAGGTCAGGATGTCTTGCAGAGCCGCGTTGGTATCGTTCAGGCGGAAGTTTGCTTCGGCACGTGTCAGATAGGCTTCTGCCAAGCGGAACAAGGGAATATCGGTATCGGGATATTCAGTGTGGCTGGTTGATCCTCCATCGGAACGGATGTTCTGCCATTTCACGATAGAGAGTCCGCTCTGGAAGCTATTGATGGCACTTGGGTCCATGGTACGCTTTCCTCCTCCGGCTCCTGAGTAGAACATGGCACGGTCGTCTCCTGCGGCTTCAACGATATCTACGGTACGCACGCCGTATTGTGCGTCCCATGCATCGATAGCGGCATCATTGGGCAGGTCTGCTTGTGCCGGAACTTCTACGTCTTCCGGAATCATCGGAACGTCTTTGTTCGGGAAGAATTTATATACCAATGCGTTGCGGGCAACGATACAAGACCATCCGTTGGTGGTTCCCATGTAGGGCATACCTCCGGTACGTGCTCCGCAGACCAAGTAGGTAGAACCTCCATAGTTGCGGGTCTTCATACCGTCCTGGCGAATCGGGAGGATGATTTCCTTCATGGCTTCCTCGTTTTCGTCATTATCTGCCATAAACATCAGGCGGTAATCATTGCACAATTGGTATGCGCCCGAATTGATGACCTTATCGGCATACGTCTTGGCGTTCTGATAATCAGCCGTACCTGTATAGACTTCGGCGTTCAGATATAAGCGGGCACGGAGCAACCAGTTTGCGGCTTTGTCGGCACGTCCGAAGGGAGCTTCTCCCGGTTCGTACATATCGGCTTCGGCTTCCGCCAGTTCGGTTTGGATGTAATCATACAATTCTTTTCCGCCTTTTTCTACCGGCAGGTCATTGCTGAAATGTTCCTTGAACGGAGCCTTTCCGAAGAGGTCGATGAAGTACCAATAGTGCAAGGCGCGCAAGAAACGCACTTCGGCACGTTGGCGGAGCGATTCGGCATCGGTCAATCCTTCCGTCTGGTCGAGGAAGAAATTGAATTGGGTGATGTCATATCCCAAGCGGACATATACCCATTCGGTGCGTTGGCTGGACGAGTTCCAAGAAAGTCCGGTGAACTGAGGGATGTCCACATTGTCTTGCCATACCCAGATGCACTCGTCGGTAGAGAGTTCGTTGCAATTGAATACGGTACGGTAGAAGCCCGATTCGCCTTCGTCTTGCCCGTCGAGGTCAGGAGAGCCAGCCAAGCCTTTTTGTCCGGTCAGTCCTAACATGGCGTATTGTTTTACGAATGCTCCGGCTTGGTCAAAGCTGGAAGAGCTTTGGGGGTCGATGGAACTGATGTCAAGATCGTTGATACATGACACGTTTCCCAGTGTAGCGGCAACGACCAATGCCGCCGATAATATAGGTTTAAAATAAGTTGTTTTCATGTCAATCAATGTTTTCAAGGTTTAGAATTGCAAAGTTAATCCCAATAAGAACGTTACCGCACGCGGGTAGGGGCTTCCGTCGATACCGCTTTGTACTTCCGGGTCGAGTCCGTCGTACTTGGTGATGATGAACGGGTTTTGGCAAGTAGCGTAGATACGTCCGCCGATGCCCTGATAAGCTTGGCTCTTGAACAATTCCTGGAACGAGTAGCCTAACGTAATGTTATCGCAACGGAGGAACGAAGCATTGCGTACGAAATAGTCGCTCATGTAGTAATCGCCTTGTCCGGTGAATCCTAAAGCAATCGCTTCTTTCGTGGTGTTGCTATATGCGGTATTCGAGAAGATACCCGACTGGCCGGTCTTGGCTTTACCTGCCAAGAAGTCATAGTACACGTAGTTGTTCAGGCTGGCACGGAGCGCGAAGCTGAAGTCCCAGTTCTTGTAGGTCATCTTCGAAGTGAAGCCCATCAGGAAGTCTGCCGCCGGCTTTTTGTAGATGTACTTATCGGCTGCATTGATGATACCGTCACCGTTCCGGTCAACGAACATGTTTTCAATCGGTTTTCCGTTTTCATCATACACTTGTTGGTATACGTAGAATGAGTTTGCCGGATAGCCCACTTTGTTCACTTGGACTTTTGTGTTGTTTCCCGGTGAGATTTTGTTTCCTGTCTCTACGTAATAATTAGAGTCGTCTCCGCCGGTCAATTTCGTGATTTCATTGTGGTTCCATGTGAAGTTATAGGTTACGTCCCACATAAAGTCTTTCGTAACGATGGGTTTCGCGTTGATAGAGAATTCCATACCGTAGTTCTTCAACGAACCGATGTTCTGAAGCATTTGTGCATTGAAGTTGGTCCCTACCGGAATCTTGACACTATTCAGCAAGTCATCGGTCTTGCGGTAATATCCGTCGATGTTACCTACGATACGTCCGTTCAGGAATCCGAAGTCCAAGCCGGCATTGTACGTAGTGGTCTGTTCCCATTTCAGGTTCGTGTTGAACGCGTTCGGACGGGAAGAATGGTAATAATCGTTATCGAAAGGATATTGCGCATAGTCATCGCTCACGATATACAACGGCATGTAAGCAAAGTCGGCGGTTACGTCTTGCTGGCCGGTGATACCCCAACCCAAGCGGAGTTTCAGGTCAGAAAGGAAGTTAACGTCTTTCAGGAAGTTTTCTTCTTTCAGCTTCCATCCCAATGCCAACGAAGGGAACTTGCCCCAACGGTTTCCGTCGGCAAAGCGTGAAGACCCATCGAAACGCATGGTAAAGGTGAGCAAATAGCGGTTCTTGTACGAATAGTTCAAACGTCCGAAATAAGATACCAAGGTGTTGCGGGTTGCGTAAGCGGTCTGACCACGTTCTTGTACGTCTTGTGCCACTCCGGCATAGCTATCCCAACCTTGAGCTTCGGTATATCCGTTGCGGTGGAAATGTTGTTCCTCACCACCCGCCATGACATCAATGCTATGGTTTCCCACCTCCTTGATGTATTGCGCATAGACATTGTAAGAGAGGTTATACTTGTACTCGGTAGAAAGCTGGTCTCTTCCGTAGTAGTTGTATGCGTATGAATAGGGTGACCAAATTGTAGTCTGAGTACCTTCGGCATATTCACCTCCGATGCTGGCATGCAAGCGCAGGTCGGGCAAGAAATGGAATTTATAGTCTACTTCCACGTTTCCTACAAAGTCATTGCTATTAGCCGTATCGTCTTTTTGTTCCAATGCAGCCAAGGGGTTTCCCGGAGTGTTCTTGTTGGTTGTATAGTTCCAGTTGGGGTCAGAGAAACCGGAGGTTGCTTGTACGTTCTGGTAATATCCTCCTACCGTGGCGTACATCGGGTCATCGCTATATACGGGACGGGTCGGGTCCATAGCCATAGCTCCGCCGATACCTTCCGCATAGCGGTTCTTCCCGTTCATGTATTTAGCGTTCACATTCACTTTCAAGTGGTCATCGAAGAACGAAGGAGCCAAGTTGACCGATGCGGTGAAGCGTTGGAAATCGGATGTCTTCACGATACCGTTGTTCTTGTTGAAGCCCAAAGAAATACGGTAGGGGAGGTTCTTGAATCCGCCGTTGATAGATACATTGTGTTCGGTGCTTACGGCTGTACGGAACACTTGGTCTTGCCAGTCGGTGTTGGCATCACCCAATTCGGCGGGCAGGGCATCGCCCCATAATTGGTGCGCATATTCGCGGAACTCGTCTCCGTTCAACACATCGTAACGTTTTTGGGTGGTAGCTACCGATACCGAACCGCTATAGCTTATGCGTGGAGCCTGACCTTCTTTACCTTTCTTGGTGGTGATGATGATGACACCGTTTGACGCGCGCGAACCGTAGATAGCCGTAGCAGACGCGTCTTTCAATACGGTGAAAGTTTCGATATCGTTCGGGTTGACCATTGAAAGCCCGTTCGACATACCTTTGATACCGCTATTGTCCAATGCAAGTCCATCGATGACAATCAACGGGTCGTTGCTGGCGTTCAACGAAGACCCTCCACGGATGCGGATGGTGGCGCCACCGCCCGGAGTACCGTCATTCGAGATGACGCTCACACCGGCAACTTTACCGGTCAACATGTCTTGCGCGTTGGTGGTGATACCTTTACTCAGTTCATCGGGCTTGATAGCCGTAACCGAACCCGTAGCATCGTCTTTCTTTACTTGTCCGTAACCGATGACCACTACTTCTTCCAATAATTCGCTATCATCTTTTAAGATGACATTCATGTTAGCCGCCGCAGGGAGTTCCTGAGTTTTGTATCCGATGAAGGAGATGGCGATAATGTCTCCTTGGTTCGCTTGCAGGGTGAAATTACCGTCGAAGTCGGTAATCGTACCGGTGGTGGTGCCTTTTATCAACACGCTGGCGCCGATGACCGGTTCACCTAAATTGTCTTTCACAACTCCGTTGACCGTAATGCTTTGCGCAAAGGCTTGCACGGAGAACAGCATTCCCGCTAACCATAGCAGCAGGAGCTTGTTTCGTCTTTTCAGTTCTTTCATTTTCATGTTTATTAGTTTAAGTATGAATAATAAAAAATAGTTCTCTTCATTATTATATATGTGTGTTTACCTATTGAAGAACTCTGTGTGTTTCCTTAAATTAAACGCAGAGACGCGAAAACGCGGAGTTCTATTTTGAGAGGGCAAAGCGCGCAAGAGAAGTTATCTGGTTTTGCGGCCTTTTGCCTTCTCTAAAATAAATGCTTTGCGCTTTTGCGCCTCTGCGTTTTAAATGTTCATCCAACTAATCCTGAAAAAATCAATCTTTTATTTCCTTTATTGATATCGCGTAGCCTCCGCCGATGCCAGCTTTCAAGTTCAGCTTGCTCTTGGCGGTCACTTTCTTCTTGGTGATGGTGTATGCCTGCGGGTTGTTGTTCCATGCGGTACCTTTTGCGTCGGCATAAATCGTGGCTTCATACTTCTTGTCGGGGTCGAGGAAGTCGAGGGTAAGTTTCGACTCGTGTCCGTTATATCCTGCCGAGCATCCTACGTACCAGTCGTTCGAATGCTTGTCCTTGCGTGCGATGGTCACATATTCTCCCGGTTCGGCTTCCAAGTAAACGCTCTTTTGCCAGTCTACGGGCACATCCTTGATGAACTGGAAGGCATCCATGAAGCGTTCGTAGTTTTCGGGGATATCCGCCGCCATTTGGAGCGGGCTGTACATGGTGACGTACAGGGCGAGCTGGCGGACGAGGGTAGAACGCACGTGTGAGGTGTTCGTGGGGTTCATCTTGCTGCAATCCAGTTCGAAGATACCCGGCGTGTAGTCCATCGGGCCTCCCAAGAGGCGGGTGAACGGAAGGATGGTGGTATGGTTCACGTTGTTTCCTCCGAACGATTCGTATTCCGTTCCGCGGGCAGATTCGTTTCCGATAAGGTTCGGGTACGTGCGGCATAAGCCGGTGGGACGTACCGCTTCGTGAGCGTTGACCATAATCTTATAGTCGGCGGCTTTGGTCACGGCATAGAGGTAATGGTTCACCATCCATTGTCCGTAGTGGTGTTCTCCGCGCGGGATGATGTCGCCCACGTATCCGCTCTTCACCGAGCTGTATCCGTTATCTACCATGAATTGGTAGGCTTTGTCCATGTGGCGTTCGTAGTTGCGTACCGAGGAGGAAGTTTCGTGGTGCATCATCATTTCTACGCCTTTGCTTGCGGCATAGCGGTGAAGTTCTTGTACGTCGAAGTCGGGATAAGGAGTCACGAAGTCGAACACGTAATCCTTGCTCTTGCCGAACCAGTCTTCCCAGCCTTGGTTCCAGCCTTCCACCAATACGGCATCGAATCCATGCTTAGCGGCAAAGTCGATGTAGCGTTTCACGTTTTCGGTATTGGCGGAGTGGATGCCGTTGGGCTTGGTTTGCGAATAGTCGGTTTCTCCTAATTTCACGCTATACACATCGTTGGTGTATGCCCAGCTTCCGCGTCCGGTAATCATGTCCCACCATACGCCTACGTATTTCACTGGGTGAATCCACGAGGGGTCGGCTATCTTGCACGGTTCGTTCAGGTTGAGGGTGATGCGCGAGGCGAGGATATTGCGCGCGTCATCGCTCACGATGATAGTACGCCAAGGCGAATGGCACGGAGTCTGCATATATCCTTTGTCGCCCTTTGCGTCGGGAGTGAGCCACGATTCGAACACCATGTTCTTGTCGTCTAAGTTCAGGCTCATGCACGCGTAGTCCACCAATGCGGCTTCATGTAGGTTGATGTAAAGCCCGTCATCGGTTTTCATCATCAGCGCGGTCTGTACGCCGGTGGGCGAGAAGACGTATTGCGAAGAGTTCTCGGTAACGGCTTCTTTCATCTTAGCGCGGATTTCCGAGAGGCGTGATGTTGTATAGTCATACTCCTGTGTATCGTAATCGCCCGGAATCCAGTAAGCGGTGTGGTCGCCCGCCATGGCGAATTGCGAATGCTCTTCTTTTATGACGAAATAGTTCAGGTTTTGTTGTTGCGGGAATTCATAACGGAATCCCAAACCGTCGTTGAAAAGGCGGAAACGGATAACGATGCTCCGGTTGTTCATCGGTTGGTCGAGGGTGACTTCCAATTCATTATAGTGGTTGCGGATTTCGCTTTCTTCGCCCCATATCGGACGCCAAGTCTCGTCGAAGGTAGAAGTGCGCGTGTCCTTAATCTTGAATCCGTTCATCAGGTTCGCGCGCTTGTCCACGCCCGCCTTGTCTTTCATTTCCGTCCATTCGAAATCGGTTTTCTTTTCGGGGTCTTCGCGTTTCAGTTCCAGTCCGAGGGTGCTGGGCTTGATGACCGCCTTGTCTTTAAAGGTAAGGTCGTACACGGGAGCACCTTGTTCGTTGAGGCTGAAGTTCATCACCAGATTCCCGTCTGGTGAGGTCAGCTTCTGTGCGTTTGCGCAAAGGGCGAAGCCGCACATAGCCACGAGGGCAAAACTTTTCTTGATGTTCATACGTTTATTAGGTATTAAAAGTTAATGAAATTTTTGTTTCAATTTTCCGAAAGCAAAATTATGTGTCTTTCAAATCTTTTCTTCTCGTATGACGGAAAATATAAAGGTGTATAAAGTGTAAGTGCTTGTTTGTTAGTGTTTTCAGTATTCTCAGTATGTGTAAAAATAGAAGTAGAATTTAAACTGTAGGGGCGTATCGCATACGCCCTGAATGCATTATGTGGATGCTTTCGGGCGTATACGATACGCCCCTACATTGGATATTTGCGGATATTCATTTTTTAGAACTCTAACAAGAGGATTTCTCTCGGTTGCAATTCCAGAGTCTCACCCAAAGCTACGGTGCGTCCGCTCAAGAAATCTTTTGCTTCCGCACGGGGCAGCACTTCGCGGTACGGGGCAAGGTTCAGCGTTTGGGCTTTGTCGGTTCCGTTCATGATTACAACCGCCGATTTGCCGTTATGCTTGCGTTCGTACACGTATGTTCCGTTTTGGATAGAGAAATGTTTCAACGAGCCTTTGCCTATTACGGCGTTGCCCTTGCGCCAGTTCAGGAGCTTGCGGGTAAAGTCGAACGCTTCTTTCGCCAGTCCGGTGCGTCCTTCGGGGACAAAGCTGCTTGTAGCGTCGCCTGCCCATCCTCCGGGGAAGTCCTTGCGCAGGTCTCCGTCGCCTTTCGCCTTATCGCCCGTCATCAGGATTTCGGTCCCGTAATAGATTTGCGGAATGCCGCGGGTGGTGAGCAGGAAGGTAAGGGCTTGTTTGTAGCGGTTGATGTTTTTCGCCTTTTCGTCATCGGTGGTGAAGCGGGCTGTATCGTGATTGTCGAAGAAAGTCAGCAGGTTCATCGGGTTGGCGTACACCAAGTCTTGGGTCTGATAATCATAGAGTTTATACAAGCCTCCAGCCCAATCGTTGGTTTCCTCGTCGAAGGCTTGGTTCATCAGGGCTTGCAAAGGGAAGTCCATCACGGTAGGCAGGTACGAGTTCTTCGGGGAAGCCAATTTGCTGTCTTTTTGCCAGTAAGATATCAGCACGTTGCTGTTCAGCCAGGTTTCGCCCACGATATTGAAATAAGGATATTCGTCCGTCACTTCCTTACACCATTGGCTCATGAAGTCGAAGTCGGCATACGGGTGAGTGTCTTGGCGGATGCCGTTGATGCCGGCGTATTCTATCCACCAGATGCTGGTTTGGATGAGATAGCGTGCCACGTGGCGGTTGCGTTGGTTCAGGTCGGGCATCACTTCGGTAAACCATCCGTCAGTGGCGATTTTCTTCTCATATTCGCTGGCGTGTATATCCATCACGCTGGCGGTCTTGAACGAGGTCTGAACGTATTCCGAGCGGAAGTTGAACCAGTCTTTCGAAGGCTTGTCGCGGAACAGGTAGTTCTCGCTTCCGCAATGGTTGAATATCATGTCCATCACCACTTTCAGCCCTTTGCCGTGCGCTTGGTCCACCAAGTCCTTAAATTCTTCGTTGCTCCCGAAGCGGCGGTCTATCTGATAATAATCGGTAATGGCATAGCCGTGGTACGAGCCGCCCGGCATGTCGTTTTCTTGCGTAGGGTTGAGCCAGATGGCGGTCACGCCTAAGTCGGCGATGTAGTCCAGGTGGTCGGCTATTCCTTTCAGGTCGCCCCCGTGGCGTCCGAACGAGTCGTTGCGGTCTACCTTGTTCTCTAACATTCCTTCCACGACGTCATTCTCCGGATTGCCGTTGGCGAAGCGGTCGGGCATAATCAGGTAGAGCACGTCTTCCGAAGTGAAGCCCTGTATGTCGCTTCCCTTGCGTGTGCGTTGCTTCAGTTCGTAGGGGATAGTGGTTTTCTTCTTCCCTTGGCTCAAGGTGATGTCGAACGTTTGGGCGGGAGCGTCCGTCAGGTCGAGGTAGAGGAAGAGGTAGTTGGGGCTGTCCTGCCGCACGGTTTCTTTCAGGATGACGTTCTTTCCCGTAACGGATACCGCCGAGGAGGCGATGTCTTCGCCGTGAAGCATGATTTGAAGTTCAGGGTTCTTCATGCCCGCCCACCAGAAGTTGGGGGCAATCCGGTTGATTTCCATAGCCGGAGCCGCTTTGCAGAATCCTAAAAAAGCAAAGGCGGCGAGCAAAGTAAGCCATAATTTTTTCATGATACTAATTGTTTTATATTAATGAATAATGTTTCCCATGCTTTTTATTTCACTAATAATTTGTAGGGGCAGGGTTTGCCTGCCCTGAAAACATCCACGTGGATGCATACGGGCGGGCGAACCCCGCCCCTACAGGTAATCTATTGATTATGCAACCGTCTGCATTGTCCGGTGCATATACTTGCATCGCCCGATGAAGATAGTTGCATTTTCTTTGAACAAATATAGGAAAATAGGAAAATGTTTTGTATATTTAGAAGCGGAATATAAATGTGATATAATGATAAATGCTTGATAATAAAACAATTGCCTTAAATTTAATAGCGAAAAATATAAATCAAATGATATGAAGAAGAATGTTATATTTTGGGTGTTAGCACACTTTTTTGCCTTGGCTTGCATGGGGCAAAGCTCAAACGAGCGGATTCTGAAAGAACTGGACGGGGTAATCGCGAAGAAAAAAGAATACAGCGCGGAGCGGGAAAGAACGATAGCCCAGCTGAAGCAACGCCTTGCCAATGAGCACGATGATGCGTTGAAGTACACGCTTTGTGATGAGCTTTTCAATCAATACTTGCATTATCAGGCGGATTCAGCCTTGCATTATGTCGACGAGATGCAGAAATACATCCGCGCGGCAAAGCAATCCGAAGCGGACGTGATTATCCACCGTGCCGATGCGATGGGCGTCATGGGAGCGTATAACGAAGCCTTGCGCCATGTGGAGCAGATAGACCGCAATTCGGTCACTCCCGACGTGATGTTGGAATATTACTATGCCATGCGTACGTATTACGGTTGGATGGCGGGTTATACCATTATTCCGTCGGAAAAAGAAAAATACCTCCGCAAGACCGCCTGCTACCGCGACTCGGTGCTGATGCTGGTGCCCGAAGGGACAGCGCGAAGCATTTCGCTGGCGGAAAAGATGATTCTCGACTCGCAATTCGACGCGGCTATTCCGGTGCTGAATAAAGCCCTGTCCCAGCCGATGAGCATACAGGAGAAGGCATACGTCAATTATACGCTCGCGTCGGTCTATGAGGCGAAAGGCGATGTCGACATGCAGATTTATTATTTGGCGCAGACCGCCATTATTGACCTTTCCATGTCCACGCGCGAGTATGCTTCCCTTCAGCGGCTGGCATGGATACTTTATGAGCAGGGCGACATCGAACGCGCGTACCGGTATTTGCGTTGCTCGATGGAAGATGCCGTGGCGTGCAATGCCCGCTTGCGTTTCCTCGAAGTGACCGAAATCTTCCCCCTTGTCAACGAAGCCTATTCCGAGCGTGTAGCTGCCGAGCGGCGCATCCTGAACATCCTTTTCCTTACGTTAGCGGTGATAGCGGTGCTGCTCGTCATCGTGGCGTTGCGCCTGTATTCGTGGAACAAAAGATTGTCCCTCATGCGGGTGGGGCTTTCAGACGCTAACGAAGAGCTGAAGAAGGTGAACGAAAAGTTAGCGCAGACCGGCAAGATAAAAGAGGTGTATATCGCCAATTACTTGGACCGTTGCGTGAGCTATCTCGACAAGTTGGAGCAATACCGCCGCTCGTTAGAGAAGCTTGCGATGGCTTCGCGCATCGACGATTTGTTCAAAGCCATCCGTTCCGACCAGTTCTTGCGCGACGAGAGGAAGGAATTCTACATGGAATTCGACAAGTCTTTCCTCGAGCTCTTCCCCAATTTTATTGAAGATTTCAATGCATTGTTGGCGGACGACGGGAAGATTTACCCCAAAAAAGGCGAACTTTTAAATACGGAATTGCGTATTTTCGCCTTAATCCGTCTCGGCGTGACCGACACCGCGCGCATCGCCCACTTCCTCGGCTATTCGCTCGCTACGGTCTACAATTACCGCAGCCGCATCCGTAACAAGGTGAAAATCAATAAGGAAATGTTCGAGCAAGACGTGATGAAGCTATGACAGTTTGCTGATACTTAATGCTTTAAGCGTTTTTCAGTGAAAAAAGTCCGATTCTGTTAACAGATTTTTACAGGGACAGGCGTCAGAAGCTTGGCTATCCGGGAAATGTTCCCTACCTTTGCTTCTGACTTGAAAATTTTCAGACTCTATAGATTCAATGCCCTATGAAATTCTGTAACAGCTTCGATGCCCTTGCGGAAAATGTCGAGGCGGAAGTTCTCGTTGGGCGAGTGGATGGCGTCGCTCTCCAGCCCGAAGCCCATCAGGATGGTCTTGATGCCGAGAATCCGCTCGAAATCGCTGATGATGGGGATGCTTCCTCCTCGGCGTACCGCCAACGGCTGCTTGCCGAAGGCTTTGGCGAATCCCTGTTCCGCCGCCTGATAAGCCGGATGCGTAATGGGGCAGACGTAGCCTTCGCCGCCGTGCATCGGAGTCACTTTCACTTGGACGTATTCGGGAGCGATGCTTTGGATATAGTCGATGAACAGGCGCGAAATCGTCTCGTGGTTTTGGTGAGGCACCAAGCGGCACGACACCTTGGCATACGCTTTCGAGGGCAGCACCGTCTTCGAGCCTTCGCCGGTATAGCCTCCCCAGATGCCGCAGATGTCGAACGAGGGGCGGCAGCTGTTCCGCTCTAAGGTGGAATATCCTTTTTCGCCCTTTAACGCCTTGACCCCGATGGCTTGCTTGTAGGCTTCCTCGTCGAAGGGGATGCTGGCTATCATGCGGCGTTCGGCTTCGGGCACCGGCTCTACCTCGTCATAGAAATGCGGCACGGTGATGCGCCCGTCGGCATCGGTCACCTTCGCTAACAGGCCGCACAACACGTTGACGGGGTTTGCCACCGCTCCGCCGAAGTGTCCCGAATGGAGGTCGCGGTTGGGACCCGTCACTTCGATTTCCCAATACGCCAAGCCGCGCAGCCCGGTGGTGAGCGAAGGCAGGTCGGGACCGAGCATACTGGTGTCCGACACGAGGATGACGTCCGCGCGCAAGAGTTCGCGGTGTTCCTTGAGGAAAGCGTTCAAGCTGGGCGAGCCGATTTCTTCTTCGCCTTCGAAGATGAACTTCACGTTGTGGCGGAGCAAGCCTTCGCGCACCATGTATTCGAACGCTTTCACCTGTATCATGGCTTGCCCCTTGTCGTCGTCCGCTCCGCGCGCCCAGATACGTCCGTCGCGTATCTCCGGCTCGAAAGGCTGGCTTTTCCAAAGTTCCAACGGCTCGGCGGGCATCACGTCGTAATGGGCATAGATGAGTACGGTAGGCGCTTCGGGGCTGATGCGTTTTTCGGCATACACTAACGGATTGCCCGCCGAGGGCATAATCACCGCTTCGTCGGCTCCTGCTTTGAGGAGCAGTTGGTGCCAGCGTTCGGCGCAGGCAAGCATGTCTTCTTTGTGTTCAGGCAAAGCGCTGATACTGGGAATGCGTATCAGGCTGGCGAGTTCGTCGAGGAACCGTGCCTCGTTTTCTTCAATGTATTGTTTGATTTCCATACGGTTGTGTGTTTTGTTTTCACCACAGATTACACAGATTTATTAAATTAGAAATTATTTTGTCTGTATCCCTCTCTGTATTCTGTGGTGAATCGGTTAAAATTAATTATTTTAATCTGTGTCATCTGTGGTGAAAACTCCCCTACATTCGGCTGGCTTTATCCAGCAAATAATAGTCGAGTAGGGTCATTGCCGCCATGGCTTCTACGATGGGGACGGCACGGGGCAATACGCAGGGGTCGTGGCGTCCGCGGGCTTTCAGGACGGTTTCGTCTCCTTCCTTGTTCACCGTGGGCTGTTCCATGAGGACGGTCGCTACGGGTTTGAAAGCTACACGGAAATAGATGTCTTCGCCGTTGCTGATTCCTCCTTGGATGCCTCCCGAACGGTTGGTGCGCAAGGCGATGCGTCCGCCTTCGTTATAGAACAAATCGTTTTGCTGGCTTCCCTTCAGATCCATGCTTCCGAATCCTTGCCCGTATTCGAACCCTTTGGCGGCGTTGATGCTCAGCATGGCGTTCCCCAATGCGGCATGAAGTTTCCCGAATACGGGTTGTCCCAATCCAATGGGGCATCCTCGGATGACGCAGTTCACTACGCCTCCGATGGTATCGCCTTCGCCCTTTACACGCAGGATAAGCTCTTCCATTTGCCGTGCCAGTTCAGGGTCGGGGCAACGCACGGGATTTTTTTCGATGCACCCGAAGTCGTATTGTGCATAGTCTTTATCCAAAGCCAAGGTTCCCACTTGCGAAGTGAATGCCGTTATCTGCACGCCAATTTCTTTCAGTGCCAGTTTGGCTAATGCACCCGCTACGACACGTGAAATGGTTTCGCGTGCCGACGAGCGTCCTCCGCCTCGATGGTCGCGTATGCCGTATTTCTGTGTGTAGGTGAAATCGGCATGCGAGGGACGGAACACGTCTTTCATGTTGTCGTAATCAGCCGAATGCTGGTTGGTGTTCCATACCACGAACCCGATGGGGCATCCCGTAGACACTCCCTCGTAGATGCCCGAAAGGAACTCTACGGCATCGGCTTCCTGACGTCCCGTAGTCAGGGCAGACTGCCCCGGGCGGCGGCGTGCAAGTTCTTGTCTTACGAACCCTTCATCGATGCGGATGCCGGCAGGGAATCCGTCAATCACGCCTCCAATCGCTTTTCCGTGCGATTCGCCGAAGCTGGTCAGCGTAAATATATTTCCAAAAGTGTTGTTCATACGTATATGTCGTTTTTACCACAGAGGGCACAGAGGCACACAGAGTTTTAATTATTTCCTCTGTGCCACTCTGTGGTGAATAATTAATTCGATTCAAAATTTGCTTCCTGCTCCTCCGCCTCCGAAGTCTCCTCCTCCGAAACTTCCTCCGCCGAAGCCGCCTCCTCCGTGTCCTCCGCCTCCGAAGAACGGACCGCCTAAGAAGGGCCAGCCGTTTCCTCCGCGGTGATGGAAATCATCGTCTTCGCGCACACGGCGTTGCTTGCGCACCACATTGCCGCAATTCCCGCACACGTAGGTCACTTCTTCGATGCGGTATCCGTCTCCTTGCGAAAAGTTCTGTACCGATATCTGACGGAGCTTATGCTTGTGGCATTGCGGGCATCGTTTGCGTTGCTTGGCGTTGAGCCATAAGAACAGGGGGACGAGGATGAAGCAGCAGAAGAAAATGGCGAACAAGAGCAGCGTGTCGTTTTCTTCTTCGGAAGAGGAAACGGGATTGCCTGTCCCGCTCAACTGGGCACGCACCGCGCGCACGCCCTCTAACATGCCAGCGTCCCATTCGTCTTTACTGAAATGAGGATTCATGTAGCGCACCTGAATCCGCTTGCATATTGCGTCGGGGAGGTCGCCTTCCAAGCCATATCCCGTGGCAAACTGGATGCACCGCTCGCCCGTGACGAGAAGGATGACCAGCCCGTTGTCGGTCTCTTTCCTGCCCACTCCGTTTTCCCTTCCCAACCGGTAAGCGAAATCGAAACAATCTCCGCCTTCTATTTGCCCTACCGCTACCACTAAGGTTTGGATGCCCGTTTCGCGTTCGAGGGCGTAAAGTGTCGTGTCGATGGCATAGACCGTGGTTTCGCTCAAGATGCCGTCGGGATTGCTCACGTAGCGCCGGGCATCCTGCAGGTGAACCATGGGGATGTCTTCCACCTTATATACGTTGGTTTGCGCCCCAAGCGTGGTACAGGCGAATAGCAGGAAAAGCAACAAATGTCTTTTCATAAGCGAGGATTAGAACTTGACTTCGGGTGCTTGTTCGGCTCCTTCTTCCGCTTCGAAGTAGGGACGTTTCTCGAATCCGAAGATGCCCGCAAAGATGTTTTTCGGGAACCGGCGGATGGAGGTGTTGTATTCGCGTGCCGTCTCGTTGAATTTACGCCGTTCTACGCTGATGCGGTTTTCCGTACCTTCTAATTGTGCCTGAAGTTCCTTGAAGTTTTCGTTGGCTTTCAGGTCGGGATAATTTTCGGTCACGGCAAGTAAGCGTCCCAATGCGCTTCCTATCTCGCCTTGCGCACGTTGGTAAGCCGCTAATTTTTCGGGAGTAAGGTCATCAATATCGACCGACATTTGGGTAGCCTTAGCGCGGGCTGACACCACGGCATCGAAAGTTTCCTTCTCGTGTGCGGCATATCCCTTGACGGTGTTTACAAGGTTCGGAATCAGGTCGGAACGCCGTTGGTATTGGTTTTCTACATTGCTCCAGGCTGTTCCCACTTTTTCTTCCTGCGTCACCATCGAGTTATACGAAGAGACACTGTATCCTATCAGAACGACAAGAACTACAATCACGATAATCCAAGTTTTTTTCATACGATGTTTCTTTGTTTTATTGGTTTGCAATATTTTTATAATCAATCAGAAATGAATTACGAAAACCTTTTGTCATTCTGAACGAAGTGAAGAATCTCGAATGCGTTCACGTGGGTATATACGAAATCCTTCACTTCGTTCAGGATGACAATGCATCAACTATTTTTCGCAAATCATTTTTATGTTACTATAGTTTATATACAATTCAAGGGTTGACGTATAGGTGACCTGTCTCTTATACACATCTGACGCTGCC
>ENA-OXEE01000248-OXEE01000248.1-human-gut-metagenome-genome-assembly--contig:-NODE-248-length-31163-cov-20.5464_pt1 | contig 31163 bp, 20 predicted proteins | sample MGYA00249824_ERZ652242 | MGnify/ENA primary metagenome ERZ652242 (study PRJEB26925, sample SAMN05826943) | human gut metagenome | biome: ENVO:2100002; feature: ENVO:00000062; material: ENVO:00002003... | reverse complement strand
GATAAATACATATATTATTATGGAAAATATCAAACTTAACATCGAAAAGACTTTAGGATTTATTTCTAAAGAGAAATTGGCATCTTACGAACCCAAAGTAAGAGCTTGTATGGAAACTTTGGAAAAAGGCACCGGCCTTGGAAACGATTTCTTAGGATGGCTGCACTTGCCTTCTTCTATTACTCAAGAACACCTGAATGACTTGAAAGCTACGGCTCAGGTATTGCGTGAAAATTGTGAAGTGGTAGTTGTTGCCGGTATTGGCGGAAGCTATTTAGGTGCCCGTGCCGTTATCGAAGCAATGTCTGACAGTTTTGCATGGCTAAAGGAGAAAAAAGCAGGACAACCTGTTATCTTGTTTGCCGGACATAACATCGGAGAAGATTATCTGTACGAGCTGACCACCTACCTGCAAGATAAAAAGTTTGGTATCATCAATATCTCCAAATCAGGAACGACAACCGAAACTGCTCTTGCTTTCCGTCTGCTGAAAGAACAATGCGAAAGACAACGCGGTAAAGAAATGGCACGCAAAGTTATTGTTGCCGTAACAGACGCCAAGAAAGGCGCAGCCCGCACTACTGCCGACAAGGAAGGATACAAATCATTTATCATTCCAGACAATGTAGGAGGACGTTTCTCTGTACTGACTCCGGTAGGCCTGCTCCCCATTGCCGTTGCCGGATTTGATATCGAGCAATTAGTAAACGGCGCACGCGAAATGGAAAAAGTATGCGCTAATGAGAACCTGATGGAAAACCCGTCTGCCCTCTATGCTGCTACCCGCAACGAATTGTATCAAAACGGAAAGAAAATCGAAATCCTAGTCAACTTCCAACCCAAACTCCATTATTTCATGGAATGGTGGAAACAGCTGTATGGCGAATCGGAAGGAAAAGACCACAAAGGCATTTACCCCAGCTCGGTAGACTTCTCTACAGATTTGCACTCAATGGGCCAATGGATTCAAGAAGGCGAACGTACTATTTATGAAACCGTGGTATCTATCGAAACTCCGAACCATGAATTGAAAGTGCCTACCGATGCAGAGAACTTGGACGGTTTGAATTTCCTTGCCGGAAAACGCATTGACGAAGTCAATAAGATGGCTGAATTAGGAACTCAACTGGCACACGTAGACGGAGGAGTACCCAATATGCGTATCAGTGTTCCGAAACTGGATGAATTCTATTTGGGAGAATTGATTTATTTCTTCGAGAAAGCCTGCGGTATCAGCGGTTATCTGCTCGAAGTCAATCCGTTCAACCAACCGGGTGTAGAAGCTTATAAGAAGAATATGTTCGCCCTGTTGAACAAACCGGGATATGAAGCTGAATCTAAAGCCATCCAAGCTCGTTTGAACCAATAAGCCTATGTTTGAAGAAGCTATTTGTTCTTATCTGCAAACACATCGCTTCGAGTCACTCAACCTGAAAGCTGTTCTATTCGACATGGACGGCGTATTATTTGATTCGATGAAGAATCATGCGGCAGCGTGGCACGAAGCGATGAAACGTTACAATCTGCAAATGACTCCAGAAGAAGCTTATTTGCACGAAGGACGTACAGGAGCAGATACTATCAATATCATAAGCACCCGCCAACGGAAAACAGAAGCGACAGCAGAAGAAATTGAAAAAATCTACCAGACAAAATCCGAGATTTTCAATACTTTGCCCAAAGCAGAACGTATGCCGGGTGCATACGAATTATTACAAAAAATAAAAGCAGAAGGATTAACTCCAGTCATTGTAACAGGTTCAGGACAAAAATCATTATTGGAACGTCTAAACAAAAACTTTCCAGGCATTTTCAAACCTGAATTAATGGTGACGGCTTTTGACGTTAAACATGGAAAGCCCAATCCAGAACCTTATTTGATGGGACTTCAGAAAGCAGGAGTAAAAGCCAATGAAGCAATTGTTGTAGAAAATGCTCCATTAGGAGTAAAAGCAGGAGTTGCAGCAGGCATTTTTACAGTAGCTGTAAATACCGGTCCCTTACCTGATGAGGTCTTAAAACAGGCAGGAGCCAACCTTCTTTTCCCTTCAATGATGAATTTCAATAATAATTGGGCAAGTTTTTATCATATAATCAAATAAAAGTCGTATCTTTGCAACATAGCATTTACAATTGCTTATACTAACACTAACAAATTCAAATTGGATATTGAAAAGACTGCTTCGTGAGAAGCGGTCTTTTTTATTTCCTACTGACTCACCATAGAGGACACAGAGGCACACAGAGTTTTTTCTCTGCTACGCCGGATTACCAATCATGAGTGACAAGGATGCACTTATACTCTTGCCCCACCATAAATGACGGTCCGAAAACCGGATGCAATCAGCATCCATCTCGCAGCAATATAACCTCATTGCTTGTACGAATCGTACCATTTATGAAGTTATCTTCATACAAAGAAGGGATTTACCTCCACAAACAAGTTATTGCAAACGCTTATATATAATAACGGATAAACATAAAAAAGAAGGGGCTAAAATCAGATTCAGTCCCTTCTTCTATTATTATAATCAACACATTTACTTATGCGTTCCCAATCCGGCATAACAAGACGTAATCGAACTTACGACCAGTAGTATTCCTTCTTTCCGTCAATTGCTTTAGGCAACGGACTTTATTCATAAACAAATCTTCCGTTTTCCCAACGGCGATTATAAGTAACTGGAGGTGCAGTTGCTTCTATTTGTGTAGATACAGGAACAACAACAGTACGTGAAGCAGTAAGACTTTTCGACAAATCCCAATTTACAAATTCTTCGTAATCGAAAGTCCAACTTTCTCCGTATGCCAACTTGTGAATACGGTTGTAAATGGCTGCACGAGAGGGAGCATTGAAATCATATGGATAATTATAATTTGTCCTCATCACACTTTCTTCGGTAGGGCGCCAAACACCTGTTCTATAATAATAACCTCCTTCAAATACACCGATATTTTCATTTTGGTATCTATTATCCGAAATAAATTTATTCCATAAAACAGTTGAAGGATTATTTGTAAAATCTATATTCGTATACCATCCAAAATCTTTCTGCCATCCTGAAACTCTCGTAATCTCGGTATCAGGAATACGTGCATATTCAGGTGTATCATAAACATATTCATCTGCTAATTTAGCAAAACCATGACCAGCTGCTTCATGTATAACAATTCCAATCTGAACTTTTTGGGGTGTCTCTAATGTCGAATAAGTTACAGCCGATCCTCTACCATAATCACCTAAATAAGCAGAACTTCCACTTATATGAGCTGTTCCATGATATTCAGTTGAATTTACTAAAACGATTATCAACATTTCATTCATCTCTTCTGAAGTAAAATTATCACACCGAGCTGCATACGTCATACATTTGTCATTATCTCCACCTATATGTGTACCTTCACCCAAATAACATGACAAAGCCGTTTCATGACCTTCCATAAGTCCTTCATTCTTTGAAACAACATCTACATAATACAGATTGAAATAATTCCTAAATGACACAAATGGTTCAAACATAAAGAACGACTCCATACCTTGTCTCATTAAATCTTCATACGTACCGTCCGCTATTTGCCTATCGGAGAAGCCATCACCCATCAATACAACATTGATGCCATTTCCTTCTGTAGCAGTTTGCAATGTATGCACCTTCCCATCTGCCGAATAATCGGTAGATTCGTAGGGCGCTTCACCCTCTCCCAATATACCTTTCAAAAATTCCGGCAACTCATCACGAGGGGTAAAACTGCTATGGAAAATCATTTTACCCGTTTCATCGAAAGCGATAACCGTAGGAAACCCTGAATAAGGAATACCTCCTTCCGGATTTTCCATCAACGTAGGCCATTCCATATCATTGCTTTCAATGTAATTGTTCGCGTCTGCCGGATTGTCCATACCGTCATCACAAATACCGATAATCTCTAACGAATAGTTCTTATAACGTTGATACAAGTCCGACATCACCGGATGAAATGCTTTACTATACCCACACCACGTAGCCCATATATAATATAAGGTAACTTTATGACTGGATACGATATCTATCGTACGGATGGTGTTGCCTCGATTATCTGTTGCCGTAAAATCAGGTACATAAAGATTAAGAGTTTCAAAAGTAAAGCCTCCCGGCTCGTTTTGCTCGATGCATATATATCCGTTTGCTTGCCACCAATCGGTAGCGGTAACAGCTTCCGGCAAATCTCCTCCCAACATATTGCCAGAGAAATCCATGACAGAAAGTTTAGTCAGATTAGCCAATGTTTCCGGAACCGTACCTGTCAACTGATTATTAAATAAATAACAATATTCCAAATTTGATAAATTACCAAACGACTCCGGTATATTACCTGTCAACTGGTTACCATACAAATAACAATATTCCAAATTTGATAAGTTACCTAATGACTCTGGTATGCTACCTGTCAGTTGGTTGTTAGATAAGCTCAAATCTTCCAAATTAGACAAGTTGCCTAATTCTGACGGTATCTCCCCCGCCAACTGATTATTTTGCAAATCTAACGTTCGCAAATCTGATAATTTACCCAATTCTGGAGGTATGCTACCAATTAACTGATTATTATATAAATAACAATATCTTAATTTAGATAAGTTACTAAACTCAGAAGGAATTTCCCCACTCAATTGATTATCATACAACTTAAAAACTTCCAAATTAGGCAAATCACATATTTCAGATGGTATTTCTCCTGTAAGTTGATTACCTGACATATATAAACTACCAAGTTGCTGCATTTTTCCTATAGAAGCAGGTATTTCACCAATCAATCGATTATCATCTAAATCTAAACCCTGCAAATTTACCAAATAACCAATTTCCTCAGGAAGGCTTCCTACGAGATTATTGTTACTTAAACTCAAATAAATGACTTCATTTTCATCTCTTATCTCATTCACATAAACCCCATACCATTCCGACAAGGGCTTATCACTACACCAATTGGTATTATTCGTCCAATTGTCCCCATCGGTCGCATCATACAGTGCTATCAGGACATCGCGGTCTGTCGGTCCTTCCGGTTCCAGTTCCGCATCGGTATCTACAGCCGCAAAGCTGGAGATGACGGAACGGGTAACGGTGATTGATTTCTGAGTCTGCTTATGGATGGTCTGTTCCGTGCCGTTTACCATACCGGTGATGTCTACCGTAATGCCTTGGGTAAAGGTCTGAGGAGCGACAACGAAATAAAACTCCGTCACACCCGATTCGGACAACTGCACATGGGCAGAAGCGCGCAACTGAATGGCCGTCAGCTTATCGCCGCTTCCGTCAATGGTAAACACCGGCGTATCGGAAGCAATGTCAATGGTTCCGTCTCCAGCCAACGCTTCCCCGTTGTTTCCTTGAAGGCGGATAGAAGAGACAGCCATCGTTCCGCTAAGACGCAAACGGATGATGCCACAAGTCTGCAAGAAACGGAAATCGCTATTCATGCTCTTCGCTACCATTGGACAATCGCCCGTATCGAAGCTTCCCTCACGGTAATCTTGCCCATTGGCCAAGTGATAGGAAATGGTCGTGCCATCTACAGCACTTTGTGCACTATAAGGATAAAAAGCGTAAAACTCTTCTCCACTCACACCTGTTTCACTCTCGAAACGGGCTTCATCACCTTCTATCTTCGTCAAACTGTAGCGCACAGCTTCGGCTGTTGTATTGCTAAAAATGCCGATAGCGTCCGACTGTTCCCATATCACGGAGTTACCCGACAATTGGGTACGGCTCTTTACAGCAGCCGAAGTGGTGGCTTTCACTGATGTCAACCGGGTATCCGATTGACGCAATGACTGCAATTCATCTTGCTTACATCCTGCTAACGAGAGCAAGAGTAAACTCAAGCAAAAGATTATATATGTATGTTTCATAACTATTCTGTTTTATCATTCTTACCAGTTTTCTTCTTTCTCGGTAAAGTCTTCTATCTGTCCGCCGGCGCTAGACGGTTGCTTGCCACTCTGAACCACTTCAATCGTTCGGCTCAGTCCTCCGGCTGTAACGGTGATGCTACCTATTCTTTCAGCATTACCGGTATTAGCCGCAATGACAATATTTCCGTTTTGCAAACTTATCCAAGTATAACCGTTCAGGTTTATATTCGGTTCGACTGCATTGGTATTGATAGTCAACGGATACGTACCTCCTTCAGCCGGAGCGTCTATACGTTGGGGCGTAACGTTCAGGTAAAGTTCCTCTCCCGCTTGGGTAACTGTAACGGTTTGTGTCACGCTACCGTCTTCCGAAGTAAAAGTCAGAGTTGCTTTTCGTTCAGAGGTGGTTTCATTGGCAGCTACAGTAAAGGTTAAAGACTTCGCTTCAGTCAAGCCGCTTACCAGACTAGTTAACCAAGTCGTGCTACCCGACACGCTATACTTCGTATTGCTTTCGATAGTAACATTAATAGAAGTCGCTTCATTTGATAAAGCAAAGGTAGAAGGTGAAACCGTCAAGGATGTAGCTTCTTTACCTGACTGTATTACCGTAACGGTACGTGTGATGCTACCGTCTTCCGATGTAAAGGTCAAAACTGCTTCACGGTTGGATGTGCCTTCATTAGCTGTTACATCAAAGGTCAAAGAAGAAGCCTCTGTCAAGCCGCTTACCGGACTAATCAACCAAGAAGCATCGCTTGATACGCTGTACTTCACATTCGCATCAATTTCCACCTCAATAGAAGCCGCTTCCGAAATCAAAGTAAACGTAGCCGGTGAGACATTCAACTTGGGCATTTCTTTCCCCGCTTGCGTCACCGTAACGGTACGCACTAGACTTCTGTCTTCTGAAGTAAACGTGATAACGCCTTCACGGACCTCTGTCCCTTCATTCTCCTTCACATCGAAGGCAACCGAAGAAGCGTTGGTCGTGCCACTTACCGTAGTAGTAATCCAATCCACACTGCTTGCCACTTGGTAATCTACGTTCGTACTGACTGAAACTGTAAACGATGTAGCTTCTGCCACCAATGACAAAGAAGGCGGAGAAACGTTCATAAAATCATGTTCGCCCTCTTCTATTCTCCCAGCCTGAACTACTGTGACTTTCTGTTCTCCTATCTCACTCTCCAATAGGATAACCGCTTCACGGGAAACCGTACTGTAATTCGGTTCGCAACTGAAGGTTAACGTTTTGGTAGCTAATCCCCGACTCTTCACTTGTTCTAACCAATCGGCATCAATAGAAACCGTATAATCTACATTCGTTTGCAATTCTAACGAGAATCCGGTATCTTCTGCTGCCAAATCAATGCGGGAAACCGAAACTATCAAACCGCCAGCCTCAGCCTGACGAACGACTAATGTATCTGTAAGCGTTACTGTTTCATCGGTAAAGATGAAACGCGCTTCACGCGGCTCATAGGTTTCATTAGGCTGTACTTCCAAATGAATAGTATGCGTAGAAATGGCTCTTCCTGCAGGCTCCATAATCCAATTGTATTCAGTCTCCGGCTTATATGTATAGGCGACATTCGATTGTACCTGCACGTCAACCGTTCCACCTTCCGCCCCTACATTCAGCAGCTTATCAGAAAGAAGCAATATCGATTCTTCTTTTTTACCAACCTGATAGACATTGACCGTTTCTTCCAGTTCACCGCTTTTCACTGTAATAGTACCTGAACGCTGCTCAGTCGATTCGTTTGCCGCTACACGGAAAACCAATGTCTCTTTTGTCAAGCTGCGTGACGTTATCGGTTCTATCCAATCTACAGATACACTTATCTCATACGATACGTTGGAGTGTACTTCCAATTCAATGGTACTTTCTGATTCTGGAAGCTCATAAACCTGTTGCGAAAGAATAAGCGCATCCTTCTGTTTTTGAGTAACCACAACAGTTTCTTGCTCTTCGCCACAGACTAAAAAGACTGAAGCTGAACGCTCGTCTGTACTTTCATTGGACGCTACAGTTACTGTAACACTGCCTTCTCCCGCTTCACCTGATACGGGAGAAACGGTTATCCAACTATCTGCACGCGAATTGCCTACAGAAGCTGTCCATGAAGCTGTAGCTGTAAAATGGATAGAAAACACACCTCCTACTGTTTCAATAAGAGGTTGCTTATCCGTACCATCTGCAAGCGTGATGCTTGCCGCAACAGGTTCAGGAGGAGTGGGTTCTTCCAATTCTTTATCCGAATCGGAACACGATGCTGCCAATAGCAGCAATAAAGACATGATTCCTTGTAGCTTGTACATCTGAATCCATAAACGACTGTGTTTCATAAGCATTACAAGTTTTAATTTAATAATTTTATGGTAAAAGGTAAAATCCATATATAAATACCAACTGTATGAACTTCATTCCTACTAACCGCTCAACTCCGCTTGGCACTATTGTAAGCCACTTCCACATGAAATGTAAGTATCTTTCTAAAGTTTTCTCGACACAAATGTATATAAAATTTTACAAATAAGAAACTATCAAACAAAAAATATCAGAAAATAAAAAGAAACCGGTACAACGGTATTCCTTTGATGATTCAGGAACACCGATGTACCGGCACTTATGTAAACAGTAAATATATCAGGCGTTACGTCCGTGGCAATTCTTATATTTTAAGCCACTGCCACAAGGACATGGATCATTTCTACCTACCGTCTTTTCAGCACGGTACGGTTCTTTTTTCGCTTCACGCGTATCCTTACCTGCAGCTGCCTGTTGAGCCGGATCATTCAAATCTTGCTTTTCCTCACGGTATTGTTGGCGGGGACGCTCTGGTTCGGGAGCAGCCTGACGGACTTGTTGAGGTTCTTGAACCGGTATTTGTCCACGCATCAGCACAGAAATCGTATTATTGTTAATCTTATTAACCATTGAGTCAAACAAGTTAACCGATTCCAACTTAAAGATCAACAAAGGATCCTTATGTTCATAACTTGCATTTTGAACAGAATGCTTCAATTCATCCAATTCACGAAGATTCTCCTTCCATGCATCATCAATCACATGTAACAAGATTGCTTTTTCAAAAGCCTTGACGATAGCTTTGCCTTCGGTCTCGTATGCTTCTTTCAAGTTTACCGAAATGTTGTACACCCGTTTTCCATCTGTAATCGGAATCAAAATATTCTGGTAAACTTGTCCTTGATTCTCATAAACCTGCTTTATAACAGGAGTAGCAATTTGTGCCATACGGTCTGTCTTACGACGGAACAAATCCATTGCGCTTTGGAAAGTCTGCTCAGCAAGTTCATCCTTACGCTTATTACGGAAATCGTCTGAAGTGAATGGAGTATCCATAGCCAAGGTCTGCAAAATTTCCATCTTCGCATCATCGTATGTCGGTTGGTCAACCGCATTGTAACAACGGTCCCAAATCATGTCAGCAATATCCATACCGATGCGTTCTCCCATCAGGGCATGACGGCGTTTCGTATAGACAACTGTACGTTGCTTATTCATCACGTCATCGTATTCCAACAGACGCTTACGGATACCGAAATTGTTTTCTTCCACCTTCTTCTGAGCACGCTCGATAGATTTCGAAATCATGCTATGCTCAATCATTTCGCCTTCCTTGAAGCCCATCTTATCCATCCAGTGAGCCAAACGGTCGGATGCAAACAGACGCATCAAATCGTCTTCCAACGAAACGAAGAACACAGAAGAGCCCGGGTCACCCTGACGTCCTGCACGACCACGCAACTGACGGTCTACACGACGCGACTCATGACGTTCTGTACCGATAATCGCCAAACCGCCTGCTGCCTTCACTTCCGGACTCAACTTGATATCGGTACCACGACCCGCCATGTTGGTAGCAATGGTCACCGTACTGCTCTGACCGGCTTTTGCAACGATTTCGGCTTCCTTCTGGTGCAGTTTCGCATTCAATACATTGTGAGGAATCTTACGCAAGGTAAGCATCTTGCTCAGCATTTCGGATATTTCTACCGATGTCGTACCTACCAATACCGGACGTCCGGCGTTTACCATCTTCTCGATTTCTTCGATAACCGCCTTGTACTTTTCACGTTTGGTCTTATAGACACGATCGTTCATATCAATACGGGCAATCGGACGATTGGTCGGGATAACCACTACATCCAGTTTATAGATGTCCCAAAACTCGCCCGCTTCGGTTTCCGCCGTACCGGTCATACCGGAGAGCTTATGATACATACGGAAATAGTTCTGCAAAGTGATTGTAGCAAATGTCTGCGTAGCGGCTTCAATCTTCACACCTTCCTTGGCTTCTACCGCCTGATGCAATCCGTCACTCCAACGGCGTCCTTCCATGATACGACCAGTCTGTTCGTCGACAATTTTCACTTGTCCGTCCATAACGACATAATCGGTATCCTTTTCGAACATCGTATAAGCCTTCAGCAACTGGTTAATGGTGTGTACACGTTCTGCTTTAATAGCATAGTTGGTCATGAACTCGTCTTTCTTGGCAAGCCGGTCTTCATCGCTCAGTCCTTCTTCGTTTTCCAATGCGGAAAGCTGTGCGGCGATATCGGGCAATACAAACAAAGTCGGGTCTTGTGATTTACCGGTAATCAGGTCGATACCTTTATCGGTCAAATCTACACTCTTCAATTTCTCATCAATTACGAAATACAGAGGCTCTACCGCTTCGGGCATACGCTTGTTGTTCTGCTCCATGTAGATTTCCTCGGTCTTCAGCATACCAGCCTTAATACCCGGCTCGCTCAAGAACTTAATCAACGGCTTATTCTTCGGCAATGCCTTGTGGCTACGGTACAATGCCAAGAAACCTGCCTCCTGGTCTTCTTTCTTATCCGAAGCAATCAGACGCTTGGCATCCGCCAGGAATTGAGTAGCCAATTTGCGTTGTGCTTCTACCAGTCTTTCTACCAACGGGCGGAGCACTTCAAACAATTGTTCATCGCCCTTGGGTACCGGACCGGAGATAATCAACGGAGTACGCGCATCGTCAATCAAGACCGAGTCGACCTCATCGACAATGGCATAATTATGCTGGCGTTGTACCAAATCCTTCGGACTGACCGCCATGTTATCACGCAGGTAATCGAAACCAAATTCATTGTTAGTACCGAACGTAATGTCTGCCATATACGCACGGCGACGGGCTTCCGAGTTGGGCTGATGCTTATCAATGCAATCTACACTCAAACCGTGGAACATATAGAGCGGTCCCATCCATTCCGAGTCACGCTTAGCCAAATAATCGTTGACCGTTACGACATGTACACCGTTTCCGGTCAAAGCGTTAAGGAATACCGGAAGTGTTGCTACCAAGGTTTTACCTTCACCGGTCGCCATTTCGGCAATCTTACCTTGATGCAATACTACACCACCAAACAACTGTACATCGTAATGCACCATGTTCCAAGTAATTTCATTACCACCGGCTACCCAATGGTTCTTCCAAATCGCCTTATCACCTTCTACACGTACGAAGTCTCTTCCTTGTGCAGCAAGGTTACGGTCCATATCCGTAGCTGTTACCTCTATTTCTTCACTTTCGGCAAAACGGCGTGCCGTATCTTTTACGATTGAGAAAGCCGTAGGCAATACATCATTCAATGCCTTCTCGTATTTTTCGAGGACTTCTTTCTCCAGCTTATCTATCTGATTGAAAATCGGCTCACGCTTTTCGATATCAGTTTCTTCGATAGTTGCTTTCAAGTCTGCGATTTTCTGAGTTTCTTCCAAAGCAGAGTCCTTAATGTACTTCTTCAATTCTTCCGTTTTGGCACGCAACTCATCATTCGTCAACTTTTGGATTTCCGGATAGACTTCTTTTACCTTATTCACCCATGGCTGTATTTCCTTCATGTCGCGGGTTGCCTTGTTCCCGAAAACCTTACTTATAAATTCATTAAATCCCATTATGTTGTTGTTTTTATTATTTCTACTAATGATTAATTGATTAATTCGGTTGCAAAGATAAGAAATTCGCAAAGTATCTGAAACACCTTCCGATACAAATTTACTTGCGAATGCCCGTAAGAGGGGCTGACATGGCGGCATTAGGTGCCCTAATACGCATGAAATGAGCTACGGTAGGAGCGATTGTAGCCATCTTTACCGGTGCATATAAAATTTCCGGCTTTATATTATTACCTATGAAAACAAGCGGAACCGAAGCATACGTATCACGTACCACATGAGTCGAATGGGACGCTTCATCCACCACCGACCAGCCCGGCATGACTTCTACATAAATGTCGCCCGAGCAATTCGGATTGAATGTATTACGGATTTTATCGATGCGGGGAGTCCATGCACCTAATAACAAGCGTTGCGACGAATAAGCCGTACGCACACCGCTCATCTGCACAATGAAGTCGGAAGACACATTCAATATCTCCGTCAGGTTTAGTTTACGGTCTTCTATCAGCTTATGGTTCAGATAAATCTGGCGGTCATAATACGTTTCCACATATTGTCCCGGACCATAGATTGCCATCAGATACATGTTCAGCAATGCCGCACACCGTTCGATGTGGAACTCTCCGCTGGGTATGCGGTATTGTTCCGGGTCTTTAGGGTCAGAGTCGGCATAACCCGTCGAAGTGATAAAGAACAACGTGTTGCTCAAACCCACTTTCTGGTCTATCAATTCCAATAACTCCCCTATCGCATGGTCCAGACGCACGTACACATCCTGAATTTCCATGGCATATTCCGTGTTCGGCTTATGGTCGTAGTTTCCTGCATAATAAGAGAGGGTCAGCAAATCAGGGATATTGTCTTTCCCCACCTGAGAATGAAGCAGGCAGGCACGAACCAGCCGATTCACTTCATCATTTACGTAGGGGCTGGTCTTAAACTTCCGGTATTTTGCCGCACGTTCATCCGAGAAATCATGCTTGAATGTCAATTGTTTGACATCCGAAGTCACATACCGATACGAAGTTACAGGGAGATACGGTCCCCACGTCAGGCTTCCGATACGGAAATCCAGCCCTTCACGGTCATTATACGTAGTCACCCATTCGGGGAAAGTGCCATAATAAGTAGACCCGCACCATTTACCCGTCTCATCGTTCAGCCAAAGCGCACACTTAGCCGCATGCCCAGCCGAAAATACAGCCATTTCGCGTGTAGGAGCTATCGAATAGACTTCTGCCGCCCCATGCGTCGCCACCATCAGTTCATCCGATAAGGTAGAAACTAACAGATGCTGGGGCGAAGTGCTTTCCGAGGTATAGATGCCCATATAAGCAGGGTCGTCTACGCTCTTCACCATCCGCAACGTACTGCGGTCCATCCAGCGGTTCCCTACGATACCATTATAATAAGGTGTAGTTCCGGTATAAATAGATGCCATCGCCGAAGAGCGGTCCATATTGATAAAATCGTATTCCGCATTGCAATACACCCGCCCTTCTTTCATCAGCCGTTTGAATCCCTTCTCGCCATACAGGGCAGAGAAAGCCTCGATGTAATCGGAACGGAGCTGGTCAATAGTCAAGCCCACCACCAAACGGGGTACGGGCGATGCGGTCTGCGCCTGCAAACCGGTCAAAACTATTGCCGCTATTAAAGATGTCAAAATACGTTCTTTCATGCCTTTTTATTTCCTATCAATACACGACTTGCCGAGTTCACCAGCAAACCGAGCGCCAAAGGTAATACTGTTAAATTAAATTCTTGCCCACAAATGGGGAATATCACCATAAATAATGTTAAATACGCCACATTTATGGTATGATAAGGCTCCGGCAAGCCTTTTTTCTCGTGCCAAATGAGGAAAGGAAGATAAAACAAGGGTATCGGATTGAAGAGCCCAAGCAACCAATTCGACCCTACCGTAGGATGCGTGGAGAAGAAAAAGAGGAAAGCAATCAAGCATCCGGCAAGCCCTTGCAAAAGGAGCAAGAACAAGTCCCATCCCCACCAAATGCGGCGTTTCTTCCATTGCACCCATCCCATTACGACGCATATCACCAAGAAGAGAATGCCACACGCCATGGGCGACAAGGGGAAACCTGGCTCGAAAGGTTCAGGGTCTACATCTACAATCGTGGTTTTCTCCAATACGAGCGGACGTTTTTCTCCATTCGCTTCAAGAATATAAGCATCATCCGCATAATGCAGCATATAGAACGGGGCGAACATCTGCAAACGCTTTCCAATCGGCTTATCCGCTTCCACGCCCAAGCACATATCAATGCCCAACTCGTCCCATTTGGCTTCGGAAGTAAACTCATGTACAATGCTACGGAACGTTTTATTCGGTATCGAGTCGGGATAAACCACCTTTCCGCGGATAGCCTCTTCTATCTTATCGCGCGCACGGGTCGTACAATTATCATAAAAGTAATTATACCGGTAAATCCGGTTCTCCGGACGGTAATTCTCTTCGAGCAAAGCTACAAGCCTCTCCTTTTCCGCCTGAGTCAGGTTCAACACTTGCTGGTACACCGAAGAGCCACGCATAGCATATTCCGCCCTAAAATATATATAAGGTGTAATGCCCAACTGGTAATCGGTCTCTCCTTTCACGAAACGCCATACGAAATGCGGCTCGCGGAAGTTGAACATCCCGTAATTGAAAACCAAATCAATCTTCCGGGTATAATTCTCATAGCGGATAGCCGTATGGCCGAAGTGCGCATAGATTTCACTTCCGGGGGCGCAGGTCAGCAGACTCAAGCGTATGCTATCGGGCTTGGAGCTATATGCATTGGCAAAGCCACATAGGAGCAATGCCAAGAGCAAATATTTGAGTTTGTATTTCATCATTCATGCCTATTTTATGCCTATTCGGGCGCAAAAATACATGGAATAATTGAAAAGTTCGAAAGAATTTCCCGTTTTTATTGCCCGACCTATTCTTTTTTTAGTTTACTTTGCATCCCAAAAAACGAGAAAAAGTGAATTTAGTTATTGACATAGGCAATACCGTAGCCAAGCTAGCGGTGTTCGACAACGAAGACATCGTAGAAATCATCCGCGGGTCAAACCACTCGCTCGATTGCTTGCCCATGCTATGCAACAAATATCCGATTGAACGGATTATCATTGCATCGGTCATCACGCTCAGCAATACGATTAAAAGACAATTAAAGAAGATAGAAATCCCTATCCTGGAGCTTACCTACAAGACTCCGGTCCCTATCCAGAACATGTACAAGACCCCTGAGACATTGGGCATGGACCGGCTGGCGGCAGTAGTAGGCGCCAATTATCTATCTCCGGGCAAGAATTTGTTGGTCATAGATGCCGGTACGGCATTGACCTACGAATTTATCGATGCGCAAGGACGCTATTGGGGAGGAAACATCTCTCCGGGCATTTACATCCGGTTCAAAACCCTGAACGCATGTTGCGATAAGCTTCCTTTGATTGAAAAAGGAGGCGACTTGCCCGAATTCGGATACAGTACCGAAACGGCTATCCGCGCAGGTGTCATCAAAGGCATCGAGTTCGAAATAACAGGTTATATCCACCTGATGCAAAAAAAATATCCCGACCTTTTGGTTTTTTTAACCGGAGGAGATAAATTTTCTTTTGATACAAACTTAAAAAGTATCATCTTTGCAGACAGATTTTTAGTATTGAAAGGTTTAAACAGAATTTTGAATTATAATGTTAAGAAATAAAGCATTCATTAGCATCTTAATGCTCATAAGCGGCTACTTATCCGTAGCTGCCCAATCTAGCACTAATTCTCCTTATACACGATACGGATTGGGCGATTTGTCCGACCGAGGTTTTGCCAACAATGCCGCTATGGGAGGCATAGGTTACGGTATCCGTAACAACGGATATATCAACATGACTAATCCTGCCGCATTTTCGTCAGTCGACTCACTCTCGTTCATGTTCGATTTGGGCATGAGCCTGAAAAGTTCTAATTTTAAGGAAAACGGTATCTCTGCCAATGCCAAGAACTCCAGTTTTGACTACATAGCAATACAGTTCCGGTTACACAAACGCTTAGGTATCGCCGTTGGATTTACTCCGTATTCAACTGTAGGATACAACTTCTCGACTACAAATTCCGTAGAAGGGAACAATGATTATACAGCTACCAACAACTTTTATGGCGATGGCGGACTGCAACAGATTACTGCCGGATTGGGTTTTAAAGTATTAGACAACTTATCGATAGGAGTAAGTGCCGGATATATGTACGGCTCGCTCAACTATCAGACAAGCATCGGATTTAATGTCAACAGCGACCAGACATACGTATATAACAAACTGAATGTAAAAAGCTACGTTGCCGACTTCGGTTTGCAATATACACAACCGATTGGCAAAACGGATAATCTGACCTTAGGTCTGGTCTATGGCTTAGGACATACCTTAAACTCTACCGATACGGAAGGTATTCAGGTTACAGACAATCCGACCAATCCAAGCTATTCGTCTGTAAACGAAAAAGTTATCAACGATTCGTATGGCATTCCTCATACATTCGGCATTGGTTTAGCGTATTTGCACAAGAATAACCTGACTGTAGGAGCAGACTACACGTTGCAAAAATGGTCTTCGGTGAAATACCAAAATAAGACCAATATGTATGAAGACCGTCATAAGATTGCCGTAGGTGCCGAATACATTCCGAATCCCATCGGAAGAAATTATCTGCAACGCATCTGTTACCGTGTGGGAGTCAATTACACTACGCCTTATTTGAATTTGCCTCAATATGAGGGTCCGTCTGAATATAGCATCAATGCCGGATTCGGATTCCCGCTTTATTTGTTTCAGCGGAGAACAATCCTGAATTTGACCGGACAATATGTTCGTGTACGTCCTTCTGTAACCAATATGCTATCGGAGAACCGATTCGTCATCAAACTAGGACTGACCTTCAACGAACATTGGTTCATGAAATGGAAAGTCAATTAATCCGGTTATTCAAGAATACCTAAATATAAATGCCATGAAGATGAATTGGTTTACTATGCTGGTTGCGATTTCATTAAGTCCAATATCTGTATTTGCTCAAAAAGGAGTGGAAGACGGATCTCGTTTTGGACATGGAGAAGACAGCATCCGTTGCCTGCAAAACATCAGCATTTATACCAAATATGTAAAAACGAATAATTTGAAAGATGCTTATACCCCATGGAAAGCAGTGTTTACTGAAGCACCATGGGCACAAACCGGCATTTATACTAACGGAGCGAAAATATTGCGTGCTTTGATTGCTGAATCAAAAGACGAGGCACAGCAAAAAGTTTATGTAGACGAACTTATGGCTGTACACGACCAATGTATTAACTATTTGGATAAACTGAATACATTGGTAAAAACTCCAAGAACCAAAGGTGCTATTCTAGGTATGAAAACCCATGACTATATTATATTTACCGGAAGAGACTTCGATGTAAACAAAGCATACGAAATGGGGAAAGAAGCCATCGGTCTGGAAAAAGCAAACTCCAACTATTTCATGTTACAAGACATGATGGATATTTCATTACGCAAACTGAAAGCGGATGAAAATCATAAAGAACAATTCATTCAAGATTACCTGACTGTATCTGAATATGCAGATGCCGCTTTCAAAGCCGCAACCAACGAAAGAGACAAAAAACTGCTGAAAACAGCTAAAGACATCATAGACGCTTATTTCATTAATAGCGGTACAGCTACTTGCGAAAACCTTCAGGCTATCTATGGTCCGAAAGTTGAACAAAACAAAACCAATCTAGAATACCTGAAACAAGTCATTTCTGTAATGCAAATGCTGAAATGCACCAATGAAGATGTCTATTTCGCTGCTTCTGAAGCTGCTCATGCCATAGAGCCTACCTCGGAAACCGCTGCTGGATGTGGTTATATGTGTTATAAAAAAGGTGACATGGACAAGAGTATGCAATACTTTAATGAAGCAATTGAACGGGCACAAGATAATGGCAAAAAAGCGGATTATTACTATAATGCTGCGATTGTATTATTCAGCCAAAAACAATTGGCACGCGCTAAACAATATGCTTTAGAATCCATTCAAGCCAATGGCAATAACGGAAAGCCTTACATCCTGATTGCACAAATGTATGCATCAAATCCTAACTGGAACGATGAACAGGCATTGAACCAGTGTACTTACTTTGCTGTAATCGACAAATTACAAAAAGCCAAATCCGTAGACCCCAGTGTAACAGAAGAAGCCGACAAGTTGATTCATACTTATACAGCCCATACCCCGAAAGACAAAGACTTATTCTTCTTAGGATTGAAAGAAGGCGATACAGTTACTATCAACGGATGGATTGACGAAAAGACAATAATCAGATAAACAACACCTTATGTCACACAGACAAAAAAACAAACGATATATACTTTCTTTAAGCATAACAGTTTCCGTATGGATAGTGGTTATGTTTATTCTATTTCCTTCGTGCAAAAAGAAAGAAAATTTGGCAGATGCAATCACCGAAAATGATTCATTGCCCGATATGCGCACGACAGGAGTAACCACCTACATATCCGACTCAGGCATGATCCGTTATAAAGTCATTACAGCTGAATGGTTGATTTTTAGCGAAGTAGACACTCCTTATTGGGCATTTAAGAAAGGCATTTATCTAGAAAAATTTGATACATTATTCCGTATCGATGCAAGCATCAAAGCTGATACAGCATTTTATTACGAACCTAAAAAGTTATGGGAATTACGAGGGAATGTCCATATCCGTAGCCAACGGGGAGACAAATTCGATACCCAGTTAATGTTTTGGGACCAAGGCAAAGAAAAAATCTATTCCGACCAATATATCCGGATTGAACAGCCAGACAAAATCCTGACCGGATACGGATTTGAATCAAACCAGCAAATGACTGAATACCAAATATTCAACAACACAGGAATTTTTACAGTTGAAGATACGGCACCGGCAGATACGGTCAACCAACAACCTTCCAACTGATTATAAGTCCCAAAGTATGATGACAGAACTTATCCTATATTTAGTGCTATGCATGATGCTTTCCATATTCTTTTCCGGCATGGAAACTGCATTTCTTTCATCCAGCAAGCTACACTTTGAAATGAAAAGAGACAATAGCCTGTCTGCTAGGATATTATCAACATACTACCGGAATCCTAATCACTTTATTTCGACTATGCTTGTCGGAAACAGCATTTCATTGGTCATGTTCTGTATCGGAACCGCATTACTGATCGAACAATACTTCCCTTTTCCAAGCATGACAAATGATTTCCTGCTGATTGCCATTAAAATCATAGCAGCATCCTTTTTCATCATCATTACGTCCGAATTTATTCCCAAAACCATTTTTAAAATATTCCCAAGCCATACTTTGCGGTTATTTGCAATTCCGGCATTCATTTTCTATATACTGCTCTACCCCATCAGTTGGCTCGTATCATCACTCTCAGCAGGAATATTGCGCATATCCGGACATAAAGTAAACCCAAAAGATACAGACAAAGCTTTCTCTAAAGTCGATTTGGACATGTTTATCCAAAACAGCTTGAAAAATTCAAACGACCAGGAAAATGCCAATACCGAAATTGAGTTATTCCGTAACGCATTGGACTTTTCTAATATTAAAGTACGCGATTGTATGATTCCGCGAACTGAAATCATCGCCGTAGAACAGAATACTTCCTTGGAAAAGCTGAAAGAAGAATTTATAGCAAACGGAATCAGCAAAATCATCGTATATAAAGAAAATATTGACAACATTATAGGATACATCCATTCTTCTGAGATGTTCAAGCCACTGACCGACTGGCATAAAAACATACGCCGCATTCCCATTGTACCCGAATCAATGAGTACTCATAAACTCATGCAACTACTTATGCAACAAAAACGGTCGTTAGCTGTAGTGGTAGATGAATTCGGAGGAACATCGGGCATCGTAGCCATGGAAGACCTGGTAGAAGAAATCTTAGGAGACATCGAAGACGAACACGACACCAATTCTACCATAGGGAAAGCCATAGGAGACCATGAATATATCTTCTCCGGAAGGTTCAAAATAGAAAAAGCCAATGAGGAATTCGGTCTTGAATTGCCCGAAAACGATGAATACCAAACCATAGGCGGACTCATTCTTCATGAATACCAAAGCATCCCCAAAGCATGTGAAACAATAGTTATCGACCGGTTCCATTTTAAGATTATCAAGGTCACAGCGACCAAAATTGAGCTGGTAAAACTGAAAGTTATGACATAAACACAAGGAAAACATCATTTTTTTGCTGAAAAACAACACGGCTAAGCACATTTTTTGTATCTTCGTGCGCTAAAAGAAAAACAATAAACAAAATAATAACATTAAAGAATGGCAACTTTACAATCAATCAGAAGCAAAGGACCACTTTTGGTCATTGTTATCGGTCTTGCCCTTTTTGCTTTTATAGCAGGTGACGCTTGGAAAGTACTCCAACCGCACCAAGGTAGACAAGACGTGGGAGAAGTAAACGGAGAAAAGCTCTCCGCACAAGAGTATCAGCAAATGGTAGATGAATTCAGCGAAGTCATCAAACTGACAAACGGTCTGAATTCATTGGGTGAAGACGACCTGAATAGAATTAAAGACCAGGTATGGAACACCTATGTCACCAACCAGCTGATAGCAAACGAAGCCGAAAAATTAGGTTTGAAAGTAACAGATAAAGAACTTCAAGCCATTATCGACGAAGGTACAAACCCGTTGCTGATGCAGACTCCGTTCCGCAATCCGCAAACCGGTGCGTTCGATAAGGATATGCTGAAAAAGTTCTTGGTGGAATATGCAAACCTGAGTTCTTCACAGATGCCTGCGCAATATGTAGAATATTACCAAAAAATGGGTAATTTCTGGAAATTCGTAGAAAAGACATTGAAAGAATCAACCTTGGCTTCCAAATACCAAAACCTAATAGCTAAATCATTGATTTCAAATCCTGTCGCTGCAGAAGATGCATTCAAAGGCCGTACGGCACAATCAGACTTGCTCTTGGCTGGAGTTCCTTATGCCAGCATCAGCGATTCGACCATTACCGTATCGGATAGCGAAATCAAAGATTTATACAACGAACGGAAAGAATCTTATAAACAACCCGTAGAAACACGTGACATCCAATTCATTGATGTACATGTGGTTCCGTCTGATGCAGACCGTGCTGCCGTTTTGCAAGAAGCAACGGAATACAGCAACCAATTGGATAAGACCACCAGTGATTATGCTGCATTCATCCGTTCAACCGGCTCGGCTGTCAATTATGCCGATTTTGCTATCAACAAGACATCATTGCCACAAGATGTTGTAGCCCGTTTGGATTCTACTTCTATCAATGAAGTATATGGACCTTACTACAACCAAAGCGATGATTCATACAATGCATTCAAAATTCTTGCCAAAGCAACAGCTCCCGATTCTATCCAGTTCCGCCAAATTCAAGTAATGGCAGATACCGAAGATAAGAGAATCGCTCTTGCAGACAGTATTTTCGATGCTATCAAAGGAGGTGCAGATTTTGCAGAAATAGCTAAAGCATACGGACAAACCGGAGAAGCTGCATGGGTAGACGCTAGAAGCTGGGAAGGTGCAGCACTTGATGCAGAAAACACCACTTACATCAAAACTCTCATCAACCAGCCTGTTAACGAACTGAAGAACCTGCAATTGGGACAAGTGAACTTGATTCTTCAAGTGATGAACAAAAAAGCAATGAAACCTAAATATCAGGTAGCTGTTATCAAATTGCCGATTGAATTCAGCAAAGAAACTTATAGCGATGCATATAACAAGTTCAGCCAATTCGTTGCTCAAAATACAACACTGGAAGACATGAAGAAAAATGCAGAAGAAGCAGGCTATACCGTAATTCCGCGCAGCGATTTCCGTAGCGATGAACATTATGTAGGCGGTATACGTTCTACACAAGACGCATTAAGATGGATTTTCGATGCTAAAGAAGGTGAAGTTTCCCCTCTCTACGAATGTGGAGAAAATGACCACATGATGGTAGTAGGACTGGAAGCAATCAACAAAAAAGGTTATGTCAACATCAACAAAGTAGCCAATGTTTTGAAAGCAGAAATCATCCGTGATAAGAAAGCTGAACAACTGATGAGCCAAATGCAAGGATTTAACAGCTTAGACCAAGTAAAGGGCATGAATGATGCAGTCAGCGATAGCGTAAAACACGTAACATTCGGTGCTCCGGCTTATATTTCGGTTACTCATGCCAGCGAACCGGCTATCAGCGCATACGCTTCTAAGGCTGAAGTAAACAAAATATCAGCTCCTATCAAAGGCAATGCAGGTGTTTACATGATTCAGGCATACGCAAAAGACAACGGTACCGAAGAATTTGATGCAAAGAAAGAAGAAACAAGCCTTTCTTCCATGGCTCCGCGCTATGCAGACCAATGCATTTACGAATTGCGTGAAAAAGCAAAGGTTACCGACCAACGCTACTTATATTTCTAAAGATTCATAATAGAAAATTAGAAAAAGAGGCTGCATCAAAATGAAAGTGAATTTTTATTTTGATACAGCCTCTTTTTTCCTTTCAGCTTGCATCAATTAATGCATACGGCTTAATTCAGAATCTCATCCAGATAAAAATGCAATTTCATTAGGCTAAAACTGCAATTTCATCTAGATGCAATTACAACATCATTATTCAATCAGCACATACACTTGATAACGAGTATTTTCCCGCACAGACGTAAGCGATAAATAACCGTTTATCAATTTCCCGTCTCTCAACATGACCGGATTCGCTTCCCGCATTTCCCGATGAAACAATAAAGCCTCATCAGATACAGAATAATGTTCGACACAAAAACGGCCTTCCGAAGCTGGATGCACATAACGGTCGAAAAAAATACGGGAAAGTACCCCCATATTCATCCGCAAGTTTACTTCCACACACGGATGAATGAAATAATCCGACTCCTGACAGACCATCATATCCACACCTAAATATCCAACGTAATGCCCCCCTAGCCATTGGGGTAAAAACTCAAGTAAATGCCGACGGATTTCATGCAAGATTTCAAGCGGGACATAGCTGCAAATCCGTTGCTCTATCCGCACATCAGAAAGAAGAAGATTCGATTTATAATTACCAAAAACATCTGTTTCAAAAAGAGAATAACCTACAAAACTGACATTTCCGCCCTCTTCTGCATGAAACTCCATAGCAAAATCACACACCTTATTATATATAGGCTCTGCCATTACGCCTCCTTGAACACGAAAAACACGTGACGTCCATCCTGCAATCGAATCCGTCCACGTTGTCCGGTTTACGAAAACCAATCCTCTCCCACTCCCCGACCACGGAGCTTTCAAAACACATCTTCCCCATAGTTCCAGTTGCGTCTTGACCTCTTCCAAACTACGGCAAATACATGCTTCACCACATATTCTTTTCATACCGGCAAAACTTCTCAAGACCTCAATGCCGCTCATCCTTCCCGACAAACGTCTTAACTCAGCCATCGCTTCCGCAGAGGGGAAAGAAGACGCTTTTATTCCTGCTTGAACCAATGTATGAATAAATGCCGGATTCCATCCCCACGGAACATAAACGCCAGACATCCAACGTACAGTCCATTCCACATCCGGGAAAGGAATCTCCCCCCGACACAAGTCGGTCCAACACGGAATATCCGTATCCCGTTCTACTTTAATTGTACTTCCTTTCGGCGCATACCAAGCAGGCAATGCAGCCAAATCGTTTGCCATGCGCACAATCTCAGCTGGAGCTTTGTAATAAGGAGTAAAATTGGCTAATGCCATATCGTTCTCCGGATTGAAATAGTAAATTGTTCCTTTCATACATAATCGTGATTAAAACACAAAGAACTTTTTAAAAAGAGGCCGCAAAGTCTTTTTCGCATTCCCTATTCGCATTCTCTGTCTTCTTAAAATAAAAACTTTGCGCTTTTGCGTCTCTGCATTTGACAATCTCCACACAAAGTTACAAGAAAAAATAATATTTTGATAACTCCAGTTTGCAAATTAATGAACTATTAGTATATTTGCACCGAAGAAATCGAAATTCATGGAAGCATTTTACAGAACACATAATTACTTGGTCGAACACACAGATGCACCTGTGCGCCGTGACTTGATGGATGAAATAGACTGGAGCAACCGCCTTATCGGAATCAAAGGCACACGCGGTGTAGGAAAAACCACTTTTCTTCTGCAATATGCAAAAGAAAAATTCGGTTATGACCGTTCATGTTTGTTTGTGAACATGAATAATTTCTATTTCTCTCAATATAGTTTGGTTGATTTCGCCGGTGAATTCGTCAAACGAGGCGGAAAAGTGCTGCTAATTGACCAAGTCTTCAAATTGCCGAACTGGAGCCATGACCTCCGCACGTGCTATGAACGTTATCCCAATTTGAAAATTGTTTTCACCGGTTCGTCGGTTATGCGTCTGAAAGATGAAAATCCAGAACTGAACGGCATTGTACAATCGTATAACTTACGCGGTTTCTCTTTCCGTGAGTTCCTGAATCTCCAGACAGGAAATCACTTTTCTCCTTACACCTTGGATGAAATCTTAACGAACCACGAACATATTGCGAAGACCATCCTCCCGCACATTAATCCGCTCAATTACCTTCAAGACTACATCCATCATGGCTTTTATCCTTTCTTCCTCGAAAAACGCAATTTTTCGGAGAACTTGCTGAAGACCATGAACATGATGATTGAAGTAGATATTCTTTTGATTAAACAAATTGAGCTGAAATATCTCTCGAAAATAAAAAAATTATTATATTTGTTGGCAGTTGACGGACCTGTTGCACCCAACATCAGCCAATTGGCTTCTGATATACAGACTTCACGTGCTACGGTTATGAATTACATCAAATATCTTGCCGATGCACGCTTGATAAATATGGTATATCCCAAAGGAGAAGTATTCCCTAAAAAGCCAGCGAAAATCATGATGCACAACACCAACCTGATGTATAGCATCTATCCGGTAAAAGTGGAAGAACAAGATGTATTGGAAACATTTTTCGTCAATTCTTTATGGAAAGACCATAAAGTGAACAAAGGAGAAAAAGGCACATCCTTTTTAGTCGATGGGCATTTGAACTTCCGTATTTGCAACGAAGGATATAAAATAAAAAGCAATCCGGAAGTTTATTACGCCTTACACCGGACTGAATTAGGACATGGAAACCAAATTCCATTGTGGCTGTTCGGATTTTTGTATTAAATAAGGAAACGATATTTTATTACCTAATATAATGAGTAATTGTATGACTAAACAAAAAAAATTCATCACGTGTGATGGTAACGAAGCTGCTGCTCATATCTCGTATATGTTTACAGAAGTAGCTGCTATCTACCCTATCACTCCGTCGTCTACTATGGCTGAACACGTAGACGAATGGGCTGCCGCAGGTCGTAAAAACATCTTCGGCGAAACAGTTTTGGTTCAAGAAATGCAATCTGAAGGCGGTGCTGCAGGTGCAGTACACGGCTCACTTCAGGCTGGTGCATTGACTACTACTTATACTGCATCTCAGGGTCTGTTGCTGATGATCCCGAACATGTACAAAATCGCAGGTGAATTGTTGCCTTGCGTATTCCATGTATCGGCACGTACATTGGCTTCTCACGCTCTGTGTATTTTCGGCGACCACCAAGATGTGATGTCTACCCGTCAGACCGGTTTCGCTATGTTGTGCGAAGGTTCTGTACAGGAAGTAATGGACTTGGCAGGTGTAGCTCACTTGGCTACTATCAAAGCACGTGTTCCGTTCGTTAACTTCTTCGACGGTTTCCGTACTTCTCACGAAATCCAGAAGATTGAAAAGCTGGACAACGAAGACCTCGCTCCGCTTATCGACCAAAAAGCGTTGGCTGAATTCCGTGAACGTGCACTGACTCCAAACAAACCGGTAGCACGCGGTATGGCTGAAAACCCCGACCACTTCTTCCAACACAGAGAATCTTGCAATCCGTACTATGAAGCTGTTCCGGCTATCGTAGAAGAATACATCAACGAAATCAACAAGATTACAGGACGTAACTACGGTCTGTTCGATTACTATGGTGCAGAAGATGCAGAAAACATCATCATCGCCATGGGTTCAGTAACAGAAGCTACCCGTGAAGCCATCGACTACTTGACTGCTCAAGGCAAGAAAGTAGGTTTGATTGCCGTTCACTTGTATCGTCCGTTCTCGGCTAAACACTTCCTGGCAAAGATGCCTAAGACGGTGAAACGTATCGCAGTGCTCGACCGTACCAAAGAACCGGGTTCAAACGGCGAACCGTTGTATCTGGACATCAAGGACGTATTCTACGGACAGGAAAATACCCCGCTTATCGTAGGCGGACGCTATGGCCTGGGTTCAAAAGACACTACCCCGGCTCAAATCTTGTCAGTATACGAAAACCTCGAACTCCCGATGCCGAAAGACCACTTTACTATCGGTATTGTGGATGATGTTACTTTCACTTCACTTCCGCAGAAAGAAGAAATCGCTCTCGGTGCAGAAGGCGTATTCGAAGCTAAATTCTATGGTTTGGGTGCAGACGGTACAGTAGGTGCTAACAAGAACTCTGTAAAGATTATTGGTGACAACACCGACAAGTATTGCCAAGCTTATTTCTCTTACGACTCTAAGAAGTCGGGAGGTTTCACTTGCTCTCACTTGCGTTTCGGCGACCACCCGATTCACTCTACTTACTTGGTAACTACCCCGAATTTCGTAGCTTGCCACGTTCAGGCTTACCTGCACATGTATGACGTGACCCGCGGTCTGCGCAAGAACGGAACCTTCTTGCTGAACACCATTTGGGAAGGCGAAGAACTGGCTAAGAACTTGCCGAACAAAGTAAAGAAATACTTTGCTGAAAACAACATCACCGTTTACTATATCAACGCAACCCAGATTGCACAGGAAATCGGATTGGGCAACCGTACCAACACCATCCTTCAGTCTGCATTCTTCCGTATCACAGGCGTTATCCCTGTAGACTTGGCTGTAGAACAAATGAAGAAATTCATCGTGAAGTCTTACGGTAAGAAGGGTGAAGACGTTGTCAACAAGAACTATGCAGCTGTTGACCGTGGCGGTGAATACAAACAATTGACTATCGACCCGGCATGGGCTAACTTAGAAGTTGAACCGGCTGCCGCTAACAACGACCCGGCATTCATCAACGAAGTGGTTCGTCCAATTAATGCACAAGACGGCGATTTATTGCCGGTATCTGCATTCAAGGGTATCGAAGACGGTACTTGGCATCAGGGAACAGCTAAATACGAAAAACGTGGTGTAGCTGCTTTCGTTCCAGAATGGAATCCTGAAAACTGTATCCAGTGTAACAAGTGTGCATACGTTTGTCCTCACGCTGCTATCCGTCCGTTCATCCTCGATGCTGAAGAACAGAAGGGCGCTAACTTCCCGATGCTGAAAGCTGTAGGAAAACAATTTGACGGCATGACTTTCCGTATGCAAGTTGATGTTTTGGACTGCTTGGGTTGCGGTAACTGTGTTGACGTATGTCCGGGTAACCCGAAGAAGGGTGGCAAGGCTTTGACCATGAAACACTTGGAAAGCCAATTGGCAGAAGCAGACAACTGGACTTACTGTGTAGACAATGTGAAGAGCAAACAAGACTTGGTAGACATCAAGGCAAATGTGAAGAACTCTCAGTTCGCTACTCCGCTCTTCGAGTTCTCTGGCGCTTGCTCAGGTTGTGGCGAAACTCCGTATGTAAAACTGATTTCTCAGTTGTTTGGCGACCGCGAAATGGTATCTAACGCTACCGGATGTTCTTCAATTTACTCAGGTTCTGTACCTTCTACTCCGTATACTACCAACGAAAAGGGTCAGGGTCCGGCATGGGCTAACTCCTTGTTCGAAGACTTCTGCGAATTCGGTTTGGGTATGGAATTGGCTAACAAGAAACTGCGCAACCGCATCGAAGACGCTATGAAAGCTGCCATCGCTTCGGAAGAAACTCCGGCTGAATATAAAGAAGCATTCCAAGAATGGATTGACGGACGCAACGATGCCGACAAGAGCAAAGCTGCTGCCGCTAAGATTATCCCGTTGGTAGAAGCTGCTAAGGACAAATGCCCGAGTTGCGCTACTATCTACGAATTCAAAGATTACCTCATCAAACGTTCTCAGTGGATTATCGGTGGTGACGGTGCTTCTTACGATATTGGTTATGGAGGTCTCGACCATGTAATCGCTTCAGGCGAAGACGTGAATATCCTCGTATTGGATACCGAAGTTTACTCGAACACAGGCGGTCAGTCTTCTAAGGCTACTCCGCTGGGTGCTATCGCTAAATTTGCCGCTTCTGGTAAACGTGTACGCAAGAAAGACCTTGGTCTGATTGCCACTACTTACGGTTATGTATATGTAGCTCAGATTGCAATGGGTGCTGACCAAGCTCAGACTTTGAAGGCTATCCGCGAAGCTGAAGCATATCCTGGTCCGTCATTGGTTATCGCATACGCTCCGTGTATCAACCACGGTTTGAAAGCAGGTATGGGCAAGAGCCAGGCAGAAGAAGCTAAAGCCGTTGAATGCGGTTACTGGCATCTGTGGCGCTTCAACCCGGCTTTGGAAGACGAAGGCAAGAATCCGTTCTCACTCGACTCGAAAGAACCGAACTGGGCTAACTTCCAAGACTACCTGAAGGGTGAAGTACGTTTCGCTTCTGTAATGAAACAATATCCGACAGAAGCAGCCGACCTGTTCGCAGCTTGCGAAAAGATGGCTAAGAAACGTTACGATTCATACAAGCGTATGGCTGCTATGGATTGGAGCAATGAAAAAGCCGAATAATCGGGATTTGATTTGACATTAGTGTGAGGCCGCTGGTTCCTGTGAAGGAATCAGCGGTTGTTTTATTGTACAACTGAAAAAAATCACCTATCTTTGTAAGATACCCTGCAATGTTATTTCGAAGGGCAGAAAGAATTCTGAAAGGCTTGCCATCGAAAAGTTGAAGACAGAATGGAAATCTATCCTGTGCTGCATTTCGACATGAGTACGGCAAAAAGCCTAAGCAAGGAAGGGCTGGAAAACCAATTCATGGGAAAACTGTATGCCGACAGTCGGAAAGAACCTCTATATTTGTTCTTTTCGCCAGCGGCATACTCCCACAACGGCCATAGCTGTTGATACAAAGGATATACGACCAGACCATGTAAGGAATACGACCTGATGCCCTCTGGTCGTATTCCTTTTATGATGCTATTTGAATGCCTCCCGATAATTGGCGACAAGCATCCGCTCGATGTCCGATTCCTTGTAAAGAATCTTTCCGCCCAACTGGTAGTAGGCTATCATCCCGTTGTCACGCAGCGTCTGCAAGGTTCGCGGACTGATGTTGAGCTGTCGGCATACCTCTTGGTTGTCCATCCACCCGTTTAATGACTTGCCGTCCAGCTTTGCAAGAAGGGCACCCACCCGCTCCGTGAAACGGTTGAACTTCGCCGCCATTTCCTCTAACACTTCTTTCTGAATAATCAAAACTTCCATAGTCGATACTGTTTTAATGTTAATACTCGGTTTCGTCTACAAAGTAAAGTGGTATCGGGCATCAAACAATGGGTTGGCAGTTTCGTGGAAACATTTGGCAACGATTGGCGTTTTTCGTAATCTAAGAGATATGGATTTTTACCCAAATTTGAATGTCCGCATTTTACCAAATTATCTGTAGGGGCAGGGTCTGCCTGCCCGAATGTGCCCACAGATATATCAGTTGATGTATTCGAGCGGGCAGACCCCGCCCCTACAGGTTGGCATTTTGCGGATATTCATATTATCCCAATATCCTACATCATATAAGTCTGAACTTACTATAGCACAGCAACATTACTATCTATTTGAAATCTATATCCGACTTATGCCTTTATATTTCAATCAGGTTCGGAAGATTAAAGTTTGTATAATCTCCATTCATAATAGCCCCATTTGAGAAAATGGTTAAACCGTCTTCCTTCACTCCGTGTCGTTTATGAATATGCCCAAACAGATGTAAACGGGGCTTTATTTCTTTTACTCTCGTCAAAAGCTCTGTCGAACCATAGTTTATCCCATCGTCAAAATCAAGAACGCCATAGGGCGGACAATGGGTAATCAATACATCCGTGTCGGCAGGTATGGTAGCATAGTTACGGTGCTGACGGTCGGAAATGCAATCTTCCATGAACATGGGAACGCCATAAAACCTAACGCCATGAATTGTCACACCGGAATTGCACAGGTAATGCACATTCTTGTCCAACCCGTCTATTTGGGCCCCATATAGACAGGCATCGTGATTACCACAAATGAAAATCTTATGGAAATAAGGGAGGTCACAAAACCAATTCGCAAAATCAATGGCTTCTTGCTCGCTTCCATTCATGGTAAAATCCCCTGAATGTACAAGGATGTCAGCATCGGGCAGCTGTGTGAGCCGCCGATGCTGACTGTGGGTGTCGGAAAGGTGGAGGATGGTCATCATTATTCAAATTGAATACTTATTGCAACTCCTTAGATGCGAATTTTGCTAATTCTTTTAGTTCATTGATTATTATATCATTATCCGTGTTTATGCTAATCTCTTTACAAATGTGCCACCATGAATTATTATCCTCATACAACTCGTATGTTTCGTATCTTCTCAACTTCTGCAACTGCCCTTCTGTTACTTTCCCGGAACGTTCAGCAGTTTGGGGCAACCGTCTCAGTCCTATCTCTATTTGGTCGCCAATGCTTCCATCTTGATATAGTACCATCGTAAAAGCTGCATAATAATTGTTTTCAGTAATGCAACCGCACGACATCCACTCCCTAGTCCAGTCATCAATATCGTTTTGAGGATACTCAATATTATCGTAAAGGTAGTATATACCTGCAGTAAAACCTTCCTTTACCAATATATCGCGAATAGCCGTCATTCTTTCATTACGGTTTTTTGTTCCTCCTTTTTCGATGAAAGTAATTCCTCCTACCCTAAAATCTACTGGCTCAAGTAGAGCATATACTTCCTTGTATATCTTGCACATACGAGTGAAAGTCTTTTCTGCGAAGCACTTTGCCTGCTTTGCATCACTATTTAACATTGCATTAAATAGTTCGTCGAAATCGGATATATCATCATCAGCCAACAAGCCTGTAGGATTCTCTTTATATTCCTCCCAGTTTGCCTCATTACTTTTTGCCCTGTTCACCCAAAATGGTATGGCAGCCATGTTCCCATTGTTATCCTTCCAAGCCT
>ENA-OXEE01000242-OXEE01000242.1-human-gut-metagenome-genome-assembly--contig:-NODE-242-length-31719-cov-15.9455_pt1 | contig 31719 bp, 21 predicted proteins | sample MGYA00249824_ERZ652242 | MGnify/ENA primary metagenome ERZ652242 (study PRJEB26925, sample SAMN05826943) | human gut metagenome | biome: ENVO:2100002; feature: ENVO:00000062; material: ENVO:00002003... | reverse complement strand
CTCATATTTATGCGCAGACATTTATACAATTTTCTATATTATAAGCCGGACTTTTTTAGCCATAATAATTAAACCAGGCTTAGCTGACAGGCTCATATACAATATATTAAATACAATATATTAAAATTGAACAATGTCCAACATAATACACATATTTTCACAATTATATATCTTAGTTGTCATCTAACTTGAGCACAGCCATGAATGCCTTCTGCGGTATCTCGACATTACCGAACTGTCTCATTCGCTTCTTTCCTTCCTTCTGCTTCTCAAGGAGCTTCTTCTTACGTGAAATATCACCGCCGTAGCACTTTGCAAGGACATCCTTACGCATGGCTCTTACGGTCTCTCTGGCAACAATCCTTCCACCGATGGCAGCCTGAATAGGTATCTCGAACAGCTGTCTTGGTATCTCATCCTTGAGCTTCTCGCACATCTTTCTTCCGCGCTCTGCGGCACTATCAGCATGCACGATAAATGAAAGTGCATCAACTTCTTCCTTGTTGACAAGGATATCAAGCTTGCAAAGCTTGGACTGGACATAGCCCTTAAGCTCATAATCAAACGAAGCGTAACCCCTTGAACGCGACTTGAGCGCATCAAAAAAGTCATAAATAATCTCGTTCAACGGAAGCTCATATTTAAGGAGTGCTCTGGTAGTCTCCATGTATTCCATTCCAAGATACACACCTCTTCTCTGCTGGCATAACTCCATTATCGGCCCGACAAACTCCGTCGTAACCATAATCTCAGCCGATACAACAGGCTCCTCCATGAAATCTATCTCCGATGGGTCCGGAAGATTGGACGGATTGGTAAGCTCCATGACCGTGCCGTCTGTCTTATGAACCTTATAGATAACGCCCGGTGCAGTTGTCACAAGGTCAAGGTCATATTCACGTTCAAGCCTTTCCTGTATGATTTCAAGATGTAACAATCCAAGGAAACCGCATCTGAAGCCGAAGCCCAGCGCAACCGATGTCTCCGGCTCATATTGAAGCGAGGCATCATTGAGCTGAAGCTTCTCAAGTGCATCACGAAGGTCTGCATAATGTGCTCCATCCGCCGGATACATACCACAGTATACCATAGGATTGACCTTCTTGTATCCCGGAAGTGGCTCGGCACAAGGTCTGTCTGCATCCGTCACGGTGTCACCCACTCTCGTATCGCGCACATTCTTGATACTTGCAGTTATATACCCAACCATTCCTGCTGTCAATTCATCGCACGGTATAAACTGTCCTGCTCCGAAATAGCCTACCTCGACAGTGTCGAATTCTGCTCCTGTAGCCATCATCCTTATCTTGGTGCCCTTCTTAACCGTGCCCTCCTTGATACGGCAGAACACGATGACTCCCTTGTAAGGGTCATAGAGCGAATCAAAGATAAGTGCTGCAAGAGGGTTGTCCTTCGAGCCCTTAGGTGCCGGAATCTTATGCACAACAGCTTCAAGCACCTGTTCAATATTTATTCCGTTCTTGGCTGAGATAAGCGGTGCATCATGTGCCTCAAGCCCTATTACATCCTCTATCTCATCGATTACTCTCTGCGGTTCGGCACTTGGAAGGTCTATCTTGTTGATAACCGGGATTACATCAAGGTCATGGTCAAGCGCAAGATATACATTCGCGAGCGTCTGCGCCTCGATTCCCTGCGCAGCGTCAACCACAAGAATCGCTCCGTCGCATGCCGCAAGGCTTCTTGAAACCTCATAGTTAAAATCCACATGTCCCGGCGTGTCAATCAGGTTGAAGATATACTCCTCGCCGTCCTGAGCCTTATACACAACGCGTACCGTCTGGGACTTGATGGTTATACCTCTCTCCCTCTCAATATCCATGTTGTCAAGCACCTGTGCCTGCATCTCACGGCTGGTAAGCAGTCCGGTCTTCTCAATAATACGGTCCGCAAGGGTGGACTTGCCATGGTCAATGTGGGCTATAATACAAAAATTACGAATCTTACTCTGGTCTATGGACATCTTATTCCTCATTTCTAATTATAAAATTAAATCAACCGGATATTATAATCCGACACATAACATTCCGGTCAGTATACCGGTTCCGGCGGATTAAAAACATCATAAATCACTATATAATACCATATTAACAGAAAAAATGGAAGAGTTTTTTATCCTTGAATCGATACAGCCGGGCAAAGGCGCGCTTTCCGAGCAGCTAACGACGGAGCATATCGTCAATGCAAAGGAAAACCTGCCTGCACAGACTAAGGAACAAAGTCAATAAGGCTGAAAAAAGGCTCCCCAACATAAGTTGGGGAGCCTGATTATTATTCTTTTACTTTTGCTTTTTCTTTCTGCTTAAAACAACTGTTACTGCCGCAGCCAGAATTATTACTGCTATTAGTCCGAATACCACAACGCCTGTGCCGTGGTTGGTTTCGTTGCTTTCGGGCTTTTCAGCATCACCGCTTTCGTTGTCTACAGCATGGTTGGTTTCGCCGCTTTCGGGCTTTTCAGCATCACCGCTTTCGTTGTCTGCAGCGTGGTCGGTTTCGCCGCTTTCGGGCTTTTCAGCATCACCGCTTTCGTTGTCTGCAGCGTGGTCAGTTTCGTCAACTATTACCACATAATCCGAAGCATGGCTCAGCGAAAGCTTTGCAACACCCTCGGAGTTGACTTTTGCGGAGCCGATAAACTCAAACTCGCCATCTCCGAGATAGTAATAAAGGTTTGCGTAAAGTCCCTTGTTTTCCTTGCCAAGACCCATTGAAAGCTTGGCAATGAAGCCAAATTCGCCGCTGTATTCAAGAGTAAACGATGTGCAGTAGCATTCGCCTGTCAGTCTGTTTATAACCTTTACGGGTATATCAGCATCAGGGGTTACGCTAAGGTTGACGTTCTTAGGACTATCAACGTCATTGCCGTTGATTTCCCATGAGAAGCCGTTGCCCATATCCAGAACAAGAGTTATATCCTTGCCTTTAATCAGTGCGAATGTTTCCTCATGAACGTCTGTCGAGCCGTTCATTTCAACAATTACCCTGCCGCCCTCGTCTGTGTCGGCAAGACGGCTGTTGATAACCTCCCAGCCTGTTTTGCTGTCCTCATCCTTGATGAACGGAAGCTCGGCGTTCTCAGGCGGAAGCGTGGTTGCGGCTGAAGTTTCGGACGGAGTTGGGGTTGTTTCCGACGGAGCCGTTGGGGTTGTTTCCGACGGAGCCGTTGTTGGAATAACCGTTCCCCGCTTTACAAGTTCATTGCATACTGTGCAGTATTCATCGCCTGTGTAACCGTTGGCTGTTTCGGTTGGCTCAACTCTGTTTCTGATTTCGGTTGCTCCATGTCCTGCCGCAGGAATAACAATGTCAGCTTCTGACAGTGTCGCTTCCGCGTTGCTGTCGGCAAACAGTCTGCCGCAGGAGCATACATAGTAGTCAATATTGCCGTCCTTTGTGCAGGTAGGCTTGACAGCATAGACCGGCATAAGGTGGCTGGCATGAATGTGTTCCAGCATCGGAGCGATTTCGTATCCGCATATTGTGCAGGTTTCAGCGGCGGTTTCGGTCGCATTACCGCTTGAAACGTGCGGCTCTATTTTATCCGCAGAGCCGCAGACATCGCATTCATGCCAATGCGAGCCGCTGTCGAATGTCCATGATGTAAGGTAGTGGTGTCCCGTTGCCGCAATCACCGTATCGGCGGCGGTTATTTCGTTTTTGCCGTCAGCGTCGGCGAACAGCCTGCCGCAGGAACATACATAGTAGTCGATATTGCCGTCCTTTGTGCAGGTAGGCTTGACAGCATAGATCGGCATAAGGTTGTCGGCATGAATGTGTCCCAGCATCGGAGCGATTTCGTATCCGCATATTGTGCAGGTTTCAGCGGCGGTTTCAGTCGCTTCACCGCTTGAAACGTGCGGCTCTATTGTATCCGCAGAGCCGCAGACTTCGCATTTATGCCAATGCGAGTCGCTGTCGAATGTCCATGACGTAAGATAGCGGTGTCCCGCTGCCGCAATTACCGTATCGGCGGCGGTTATTTCGTTTTTGCCGTCGGCGTCTGAAAAGAACTTGCCGCAGTAACCGCATTTGTAGTATTCAATGTTTCCGTCTGCTTCGCAGGAGGCGGGAACGGCATCGACCTTTGTCATGTCGTGACCCGTTGCAGATATGATAAATACGTTTAACTCGGTGTCGAGAGAATCGGTTTCTCTTCCAAAATATTTATCGCATCTATCGCAGTAATAGTACGGCAGATGTCCGTCGGTTGTGCAGGTTTCAGGGACATAATCGAAATACTGCATATTGTGACCGAGAGGATCTCCGTATTCGACGCCGCAGGCTTCGCAAATAGCCTTATTAGTGCAGGTCGCATTACCTCCAAGGTGGTTTTGATAGTTAAACTTTACGGTGCAGAGGTCGCTGTTTTTGCAGATGTACCAGTGCGCGGTTTCGTTGTAGCGATAGCCGTCGTCAATATCCGCCTCGCAAAGCTTGAACACTTTAGATAAATCGTTGAAGTGGTAATCAATCTGGGTTGTCGCGCCGTCTGCGCCTGTTAATATTAACGAATGGTCGCGGTCTGCAAGCCATAAGTGAAGTCCTGTGTCGCTCGGGTCGGCGGCAATATTGTTGGCAGCAATTGCCTTAACGCCGTCAACGATGACTTCATCGCCGTTAGGATTGTCAACTGTCAGCAGGTAAACAGGTTCGCCTGCGCTGTTCTTTATCTGGCTGTTCTGAGAAATATCGGGGCTGACTGTGCTTGTCGAGTACATAGCTACCGAACTGTTGTCGATATAAATTTCGCTTGCAACGCCGTCAACGCCGTTTCCTATCATATCAGGTCCGCAGGAGCCTTTCTGAACCAGCGAAACAACGCTGTTTTCGATATAGATTTTGTCGCCTGTTCCGTTGACGCCGCCGCCGATAATCGCTGCGCCGGATTGGCTTGCTGCGTAAAGGGTCGAGTTTTCTATTCTGATATTTTTGCCGTTTGCGTTCCGACCGCCGCCGATTGCTGCGCTGTAATCGTCTGTTACGGCTTTTACATTGGCGTTCGCAATTGTAATGCTCGAGGCGCTGCTTTCCTTACCGCCGCCGATTGCAGCCGCGCCGAAGCCGCCGACTGCGTTGATGTTGCCGCCTAAAATCTTTATATTTTCAGCGGTTACAGCTTCGGAGGAGCTTGAATTTTTTTCGCCGCTTCCGATCGCCGCTGAAAAGCCGCCGCCGGTGGCGTTGATATTGCCGCCTGAAACAGTGATATTCTCTGCGCCTGTGTAAATACCGCCGCCGATTGCTGCGCCGTACTTAGAAGCCGCGGTGATATTGCCGCCCAATATCGTAATCTTTTGAGCAGTTTTTCCTTTGTACTGACCGCTGGTTGAGCCGATTGCGGAGCCGTACATATTCGCCTTTGCGCTGAGCGTGCCGCAGCTTTCGTCACACTTGTGAGAAAAATCGTTTTTAGCCTTTTCGCAGCTTATTGTCAATGTGCCTGTTCCGTCTTTTGCAATGCCGCAGCCGTACAAACTGTCGGAGATAAGAGTGTTGGTCGTTCCGTCTGCAAGCGTAATTGACGCGGTGTTGTCATTGGCTATGCAGAGTGCCGAGCTGTCGGTCCACATTGACGGGTAGCTGATATTTACTCCCGCAAGGGTAACGTCCGCATAGGACGCATTGATTACGATTATGTCCTGTGTTGAGGAAACGCCGTCTGCGTTCTTGATTACAACAGGAGTGTCTGTGTAAACGTTCAGCGTTCCTATATCGGCGGATACCTGCGTAACCGAGTCCGTTACAGACGAGATATAGTAGTCGTAATCAACGCCCAGGGTAAGCGCCGAGCCGTCAGCCGCAGCGATTACAAGGTCGCTTCCTATGGCTGCAAAGGCGCGCATGGCAGCAACGTATTCGTATGTTTTTTCGCTGCCGCCGACCTTAACGGTATGCTTTGCCGAGCGGTCGGCGTAAATGTAGAGGTTGGTGTCGGAATCGCTGTGGGTTTTGAGTGGCAGAAGCTTTCCGTTAAAGTAAACGTCCTCATTCTGTGGGTTGGCTATTGTAATAAGAGCAACCTCAGGATAGCTGCCGTCCGCATTTTTGCTACAGGAAACGGGGGCTTTGCTGATTGCGTTTATACCGTAGGTCTGTTCGCCGTATGCTCCGTTTTTGCCGCGGATATATACGGAAGCGGAGCTGTCTATATGAACCTCGCCGTCAGTGTTGTTTGTCGTAGCTAAAGCGTAATATCTCTGATTGCTTTCAAGGGTGTAAACGCCCTTTGAAAGGGAGAAATATTTTGCGTTTCCGAGAGCGGAGGCACCCTCGCTCTTTGCGCAGATAAATCCGCCTGAGAGGATTATTTTTCCCTCCTGATAGCCGTCTATTGCGTTTTCATTGCCGGAAATGACGGTTATTCTGCCGCTTTTGAATTCGATGAACTTATTCGGCTCGGAATTAAGTATTCCGATAGCGGGAGCTGTGTATTTCTGCTCGACGTAAAGAGTGCCGCAGGTTTCATCGCAAATGTGACCGTATTCGGCAGAGCCTGCATAGCAGCTTACAGTCAGGCTACGTCCTACTGAGATTGTTGTTCCGCTGCCCATTGCTATCAGCTTGTTTGTGCTGCCGCCGTAGATTAATAAGATTGCAGTTTACATATTCATTGCACTCGATTGCAGGGTGGTACGTATCGCTGTCGCTGTCGTAAGGAGCGTAAATGTTTACGCCGTTAAGGGTAACGTTGACGGCTGACGGCGCTTCATCGCTGCCGATATAGATACGGTCGTTTGTGGGAACGCTTTCATCAGCGTTCTTTATGGTTACGCTGCCGGCGCAGTTGTTTACTGTAAGTATGCCCGTTTTGGCAGGGTAAGTGTACTCTAATCCGTATTCAAGGATTTCGTTGTCGCCTTTAATAACAAGGTCGGATCCCATTTCCTCGAATATTCCTTCGTTAAGACCGTAGGAATACTGCTTGTCGCCTACCTTTACGCTTGCAGTGCCTGCTGTATCCTTGGGAACGTAAGCATAAAAGGTCATATCGGAGCTGCTAAGGAATCTATACTGCTGAGGATTGCCGTTTATAGTGATTTCCTCGCCGTTCGGGTTGCTGATTGCGGCAAGATAGACGTACTCGCCGTTATCGTTTTTGAGTTTAGCGTTGCTGCTGAACGGCTTCAGGTTCTTAGTCTTGTCATTTACCAGATAAACCATACCGCCGTTTATCCGGTAGTTACGGGTGTCTTCGGAATTTGACCAGCCGCCGAGCGCGTAGCTGTTGTAGCCGCCCTGGGCGGTTACGATACCGTCGTTTATAATAATGTTGTCTGCCTGACCGGTTGCGCCTGAACCGATCGCGCAGCCGTAAGCGTTATTATTGTTAAAGTAGGTTATAACAGCGTTGACAATACCGCCGTTAATGTAAATGCCGTCAGCAATGCCTCCCTGACCGCTGCCGATGGCTGCGCCAAAGACGCTTTCTGCGTTGATTATACCGCCGTTGACGGTAATATTGTTTGCCTTAGCGTTATAACCGCCGCCGATGCCTGCGCCCTTGCTGCCTTTTGCATTGATTCTGCCGCCGTTTATGACAATGTTGCTTGCGGATCTGTTATCATCGCCGCCGATAGCCGCAGGGCCGTTAGAGCTTGCCGCATTAAGTCCGCCGCAGCTACTGCCGCAGATATGGCCGGCTTCTCCGCTGTGTTGGCAGGATATGGTGAGCGTTCCGCATTGGTCACTGTCTGAGTTCTTGGACAGTGCGGCGTAATTATAGGTTGTGGAAATAATATTGTCCGTGTTGTCGGCAAGGATTATGTTTACATTTCCGCTGCTGTTTTCGGCAATTTCAACAGCGCTGAGTTCATTCTGACCTCTTTGGATATTTATTCCCGCAAAAGTAATGTTTGCGGAAACGCCGCTCTCAATGTAAATGTCGTTGCTGCACGGCTGAGTTGGGTCAACATTTTTTACGGTAATGCCCTTGTCCGATAAAATTTTCAGCGTGGAGCCGTCAATTTTATAGTCTGTTCCGTAGACAAGTGGTTTATTGCTGTCCGTTGCGTAGAAGTCAAGCTTCATATTTTCAGCGTTTGACAAACCGCTTTCGGTGTAAATATAGTCGGTTGACGTATTGCCTACCGTTACGCTGTTTCTGCCGCTTTTCGGCATGAAAATGTAGGATTTGTCAACCTCGGTAGCGCTGTCGAATGCTGTGTTATATGTGCTGTTTGACGGATATGCTTTTCCGTTTACGGTAATGCTTTCATTGCCCGAATTGTCTATTTCCAGTAAAGTCAGCTCTCTGCCGTTTGAGTCCTTCGGCAGGGAGGACATACCTATTTTGTCGGAATGGACGGTACAGTTATCGCCGCACTTCGGATATACCGAGCCGCCGTCTATTACGATGTTGACAGGATTTGCCACGCTGTCGGAAACGCCGATTGCGTCAGCGCTGCCGCTGCCAACTGCGTAAACAACGCCGTCGGAAATTCTGATTATGCCTGTTCTGTCCGAGTTGCAGTTGTTTCCTGCGCCGACAGCGACTGCGCCTGTGCCATTGCTGTCATAAGCGGTATTTGCGTAGATAGTGTCGCCGCTTATGTTTATGCTGTCAAATCTGCTGCAGTAAGCAGCGCCTATTGCCGCGCCGTAAAAGCGGCTGCCGCTGTAATTTTTGAATGCACTGCCGTATGCCGAAATTATGCCGCCGCTTATGTTTATAGAGTCAACGCCGCCGTTAGTGGCGCTGCCGATGCCTGCGGCGCCATTATCTCCCCGTGCTTCGATTATGCCGCCTGAAATGTTGATGTCGGATACATCGGCTAAATTGCTGCCGCCGATGCCTGCGCCGTCAGTGCCTACGGCTAAGATCACGCCGCCTTTTATGTATATGCCGCCGGTTTGGGCTCCGTTAATTCCCGAAGCGCCTATGCCCGCGCCGTGTCCCTTGCCGCACCTTGCGTCAAGCAAGCCGCAGCTTTCGCTGCACTGATGGTTTTCCTCATCTGCGTGTTCGCAGGTGATTGTAAGCCTTCCGTTTTTGGACAGCTTTTCAATGCCTGCCGCGTTCACGCCGTTCAGATAGTTGGAAGTCCCACCTTTAATGGTTATGGTTACGCTCGCAGAGCTGTCGCCCATAGATATAGCGGCGCCGTCGGTCGGTCTGATGCGTAGAGTGTCAAGCGTAATATTCGCGTCAACGCCGTTTTTAATAAAGATTTTTGCGTTGACATATTGATTGTCTACGCTCTGTATTGTTATAGGTGTGCTTTTCAGAACGGTCAGCGTTTGAGTTTCCTCGTTATAGCTGTAATCTCCGTTCGCAGCGGTTCCTCCGCTTATAAGAAATATGCCACCTACATTTTCTTTAGCTTCTCCAGCGTCTGCGCTGACGGACAGGGTTCCGCCTGCTATCATTGCCGAAACAATAAGGGCGCAAGCTGCGAGCAATGCCGCAATCTTGGATTTTCTACCATGCTTTTGTTTCATTTTGTTACGTATAATCCAATTATCCTCTTTTGAGGTTAATTGATTATTCTCCTTTCTCCCATTTCTTGGGTTTTATTGAATACTCCATTATAATACTAAAAGCACTGTGGAACTGTATCTATAGCACTACAGCTTTGACTGTTCGGAGGTGACTCAGACCACGGCTTTTCGTCTATTACTGTTAATCAGTCTGTTAACGCATCGACGTTTCTATTTATGTGATTACACTGCCGAATCCTCTGTGGAAGACGGTAGCGCTCAAAATATTTGTCAGGTATAAACATATGTCACCTCTTTTTTCTCTTTTGCTGCAGTTTTAGTGCGGAATTTATATATTATCTACTAATCTAATCTTACCGTACAACGGCTTGTTTTGTCAATAGCAATTCCCATTACTTCACCGATATCTTTTAAAACTTCATCATAGTAATCAAAAAGATAGTAGTTCTGCTCCATACTCCATACTTTTGCAGTTACTTTTTTGAACTAATCTGGCTCGAGGCTTTATTTATAAGGCCGGGGCTTTGACATCTGCTCAACCCTAAAATCCCTACAAGCCGCAGAAATGCGGTGTTTTTTCGTCAAATTTTACTTGTTGTACAGGGTTATATTTTGTCTGGAATTTAAAACATCAAAAGTGGCAGAATCCAAGTAAAATCAATGGATTCTGCCACTATACTTTTCTTTAAGTGTCAAAGATGGGATAATACCATATTAACAGAAAAAATGGAAGAGCTTTTTATCACCAAAATAAAAGGAGAGCTCCCTCACAGGAGCCCTCAATCACAATATGACTTCTCAAACTATACGCAGCTTCGTTCCATACGTTACTTCGTACAATACGCTGCTACGCAGCTCAGGCTATTTCATATCCGGCTTCCACTTTTAAATATCGCTCACCTTTACCTCAAGAAGCCTTTCTTTGTTTGAAAAAAGATTCTTAACAATAATTTAGTTTACTTAGATTCTTCCAAAAATCTTCTCTTACCTTCTTCAAATTCAGCAGGGTAGAGCTTTTGGATTTCATTTTCATCAACTTTTAGGCGAAGCATATTGATTACTGCTTTGGTGTTTGTTTCACTTATAACTTTGCTTGTAGCTTCACTTACAGCTTCTGCAATCATATTTTCCATTACTTCACACATAACTCTTCTTCCTCCTTCACTTGTTTTTAAGAAATTTATGCGGTTAACTAATTTAGGAAATTTTAAATCGTTTACTTCCTTCTGCGTCATGCACCTCATAAGGTCGGAAATTTTTGTTCCGTCATATACCGAGGTATTAACAAATATCTCGTGAAATCCATCATCAACATAATTTCCTGTTTCTTTAATGATTTTTTCAATATGGTATATTGTTTTTCCTTTTTTGAAAAAATCAAATTCAGAAATGTAAATGACATAAACCTCCGGTATGCTTTCGAACCTCGTACCTACATCAGTTTCCCTTGACGTAATAACAGACGCATTATATCTTGCTCTGCGTAAATGGTCATCATTATTAGAACGCTGTACTTCTATATTACATAGAGTACCGTTACCCAGCGTACACAGAGCGTCCAGTCTGACTGAGCGCCCAAATAAATTTCTTTCACTCCTTTGAACAATAACATCCGAGACTGTCAATGAATTATCTTCCATAATAGTCTGCAGCATTTCCTGACATACTTCCTTGTCTTCTGCTATTGCTTCGAAAAACACATCATCAATAGGACGTAAATCTTTAATTTTTTCAATTCTTTCTTCAAGTGTCATATTGTTTCCTCTGCTTTCTCTTACTGTTACCTTTTCTAGTCATCACCAATACCTTAGATTTTCATGCAGGAGATGTCATTGACATAAAGCAGTTTATCATCCAATCATCTTCTGCCTTTTTTAACGGAATAAAAGCATAGACTCATGAATGTATGATGGGAAACAATTGTTACCATAGGATTGTAGAAATTTCAGGAAATATGCTTTGGTTATACTTTATCCCAAAGTATCTTAATTTGTCAACATAATATTTCCTCACAATTAGGGTTGTTTCGTGAATACTTTTAAATTCTCTTAATCAGAAAAAAATAAAATATGAATCCCTCTTCAGCAATCAAACAAGCTGCTATACTGATTTTAGTTTCCGTACAACATGATAGCCGTGAAACCAATCTCAGCATAGCAGCCTTTTACATTCAATCCATTGTAAGAAAACAACTTGTAAATCCCATGAGCATTGTGCTATAATAAATCAACGCAATAAAGTATTGTTGTTTTATTCTGAAAATTTCAAATATAAGACAACCTTGAATTTATTAAGGAGGCTTACTTGCAGATGAATACACTCACGGTAGGATTTATAGGTCTTGGGCTAATCGGCGGTTCAATCGCAAAGGTACTAAAGAAAAACCGGCCAGACATATATACTATAGCATACAATAGAAGCGAAGCTCCGCGCAAACAGGCATTAGCGGATGGTGTAATCGACACAGCGACAGGCAAAATAGATGAAAGCTTTCTTGAATGTGACTTCATTTTCCTGTGTACCCCTGTTGAGTACAATTCAGAATATTTAGGAAAGCTGATACCATTCATAAAAAAAGGCTGTATAGTAACCGATGTCGGAAGCGTCAAAGGATATATACATCACACTGTGGAGGAGCTTGGTCTTGAGGAGTGTTTTATAGGCGGGCATCCTATGGCAGGCTCTGAGAAGACCGGTTATGATAATGCCTCAGACATCCTGTTAGAAAACGCATTCTATGCCATCACTCCTACCAAGGCAACTACACAGGACATGCTTGCAAGGTACATAGAGCTTGTCAGACTCACAGGTGCCATCCCGGTTGTGCTCGACCCTGAGCACCACGATTACAGTGTCGCAGGAATAAGCCATGTTCCCCACATCATTGCCGCCTCACTGGTAAATCTTATAAAACACTCCGATGATGAGACCGGAACCATGAAGCTCCTCGCCGCCGGCGGCTTCAAGGACATAACACGTATCGCCTCCTCATCCCCGCAGATGTGGGAGCAGATATGCACCACCAACACGGACGCTATCGTAAAGCTGCTCGGCGATTACATTGACTATCTCTCACAGATAAAGGATATTGTAGCAAGTAAAGAACACTCCGCCATAAATGCCTTTTTTGACGAAGCAAGACAATACCGTAATTCAGTCGCGGACGGCAGAAAGGGACCGATTATACGTGAGCATATTGTATACTGCAATATTCAGGACAAAGAGGGCGCCCTGTTAGATATCATAAGCAGAATAACCGCATCACATATCAGTATTAAAAATCTTGCCATCGTAAATAACCGCGACAGCGAGGATGGTGCTCTAAAGATTTTATTTAACAATGAGCTTGACAAGCTCGCCGCAATCAATGTGCTCGGCGACTGTGTCGTACAATAAATTCAGTCACCGGAAGCAGCCACACCCTACCGGATATATGTGCCTGCCTCCGGTGTTCCAGCCAATTCTCTTGCTATCAGCTCCGCAAGCGGCTCCATCGCATTGATAACCTCCGCAAAGCTGTTAGTCTGCGCTCCCGCCTCAATCAGCATGCTCCTCTTACACAGATGCAGGTTATATCTGTACGCTTCGATATATATACATCTGAAAAAATCAGGATAATATGTCTTTCCCAGCAGATACATCTGATATGTGAGTGCAAGGTTTTCCTTCAGATATGGATTATACAGATAATCTATATCTCCCTGATTATTAGAATAACTTATTCCGTTAAAAAGCATGACCTTTGCGGTAGCTTTACCATTAATATCAGTGACAAAATGCAGATTTTCATTAACCCCATCCCTGTGCAGGTCAATAACCATGTCAATCTCCGGATGCTCTGCCAGCACATCCGAAATCTCCTTCTCAGCGTAGGTATATGCCTTGCTTCTGTCAAGCTTTCCCTCCACCATGTCGAATTCCGTATTTATATGTATCACCTCGAATCCGTATTTTTCTTCAAGGAGCTGTGCAAGGTAGTCGCCCACCTGCACTATCGTCATGTCACTTCCTGCGGAATCCGCAAATGCTTCCTGTGAATGGGTATGATACAAAAGTATGCATGGTCTTTTATTCTTCACCGACAACTCCAGCTTCAGAAACTCCTCCGGCTTTAATAAATCCCTTGAAAGTGCCGTGTGCGCCGGAATAACATAAAAATTATCATGAACAAAATCATAGTTTATCAGGCTTTCATAGGCATAAGGAATAGTGGCGTCAGTCCATGGAATACTTCCGGCAGGGAGAATATAACTCTCCTGTGTGCAGCCCTGTTCATCGCCGGAGTCTCCATTATCCCTCGGTGTGCTGTCATCATTATCGCTGCTGCCACCTCCTGAAGCTGTAGTCTGATTTTTTTCCCCTGAACCGCAGTTATTTTCATCACCGGATATGTCTTTATTGTCCGGATTCGGCACACTGTCCGGATTATTTTCATTATCCACATATATATTAGCCGCGACAACCTCCCTGTATGCTATGCCACCCGGCAAGTCACAGCTCATTTCCCACCCTTTACGTCCGCTCTCACAGCCGGCTTCCGCCCCCACTCCCGCCGCCATAAAGCGGACGAGCGGAAATATATTTCCAAATACAATAACCGCCGGATGTGTGTTCTCGGCATAATAATATAGCGGCTTATCATAAAAGCCTGCCGGACAGAATGTATTGCATGCTGTTTTTCCGCCTATCGTGACTATCTGTCTCAGCCCCGCCTTACTCAGCGCTCCAAAAGCAGGCAGAACCACACAGCTTGTCACAATGACAAACGTGATAATTCTGCTCATTGTTTTGTTAAAGAATCTATGTCCTGTCACAGCATACTTCCACACATCAAGCTTATTGCAGTATATTCTTTTCACGTCAAAATGATGTTGCTATTTTTGCGACATTGATATATTGACCGCCTCAGATATCGTGAAGCTTATCCTCTTGACCAGCTCATCAACATCCTTCGGTGTGACATACATCCGGAACATACTCTCAGGTATAAAGTCCTGAACAACCTGTTTTCTCCTTGAATAATCCATGCTGTCAAGCAGACCTTCAAGCGCATCTCCCACGATGGTTGCGGCATCCACGACAGTCGGCACTCCTATCGCAATGACCGGCACCCCCATGTTCCTATCATTTATGGCGTTTCTATGGTTCCCGACCCCTGAACCCGGCATGATTCCTGTGTCGGAGAGCTGTATGGTGTTGGCAAGCCTTGCCGTGCTTCGCGCCGCAAGGGCATCAATAACAATTATGCAGTCCGGCTTCAGCTCTTTTACAACTCCCATGATAATCTGTGCCGTCTCCATTCCGGTCTGTGCCATAACTCCCGGCGATATGGCGCTCACATATCCGAAGCGCCAGTCATCCTCAGTCAGCTTCTCCGTAATATCCAGATTATTCACCACATAAGGTCCCAGCGCATCCGGTGTTGCCTCACGATTTCCAAGTCCCACCACCATGACATGATACGGTGGTTCCTTTTTCATATGCTTTTTTATAGTCTCCCTGATATATCCGGCAAGAAATTCGGACACCTCCCTGTGGTATTCCCCATCATTTTCGGACAGTGAAGCCGTCTCAAAGGTGTAATATACCCCCTTTGCGCGCCCCATGCTCCTCTCACCTGTCTCATTCAGTATCCTCAGCCGGCTCACCTTAATTCCCGTACTCCCATCGGTCTGCTCATCAAACACTACCCCATTAAGACTTCCGTCCTCATCAAGGCTCTCCTTCGCCTCAAGCGCTAAATCTGTTCTTATCTTCAAACCCATGCTGCTGCCTTTCTGATAACTGTTTTATTTATATATGCTTGCCTTACTGCCGCCAAAAAGCAGTCTGAAGTTTTTTTCAGGCTGCAAACACCTCCCAGGATATTTTCTCCAAATTTCTTAAAAAAATTCGTTGCAGCGCTTGACAATTCAAAAAATGCGCTCTATAATATACAAGTATGTTTACATTAGTGCTACCGTGTCTGTTCTGATGTAGACACTTATACTTAGAATATTTTTATATACTATTTGGAGGTGTATTGAATTGGCTAACATTAAATCTGCAAAGAAGAGAATTTTAGTTGCTGCTACAAGAGCAGACCGCAATAAGGCAATCAAGTCTAAGATTAAGACTTATACAAAGAAGGTTGAGGCTGCTGTCGCTGCCGGCGATAAGACTGCTGCTGCTGCCGAGCTTAAGGTTGCATCTACAGAGATCGCTAAGGCTTGTTCTAAGGGTGTATACCACAAGAACAACGCTGCAAGAAAGGTTTCCAGATTAGCTACTCTTGTTAACAGCATGAACTAATCTAAGCTTTCTGCAACACATAGCAGGCTTATTATATAACGAATTTGAACAGATTATTATACCACTGCTTATTGATAATCTGTTTCTGATTTATAAAAAATAACCCATGACGGTGGCTGCCCATCATGGGTTATTTTTTATGCTGCAGAATACTTGACTATCAGCATCTCAACAGCTAATCTGTCCTCTAATCTTCCGGTTTTCACCGCTTCCTCAAGCGTAACACACTCTTCAAGTGCTCTTCTTAACGTACCGGTCTTAAAGGGTCTTGCCTGCGCCTGAAGCTTTCCGACAAGGAAGCCCTGTATTCCCATCTTGCCAGCAATCGCCGCCGAAGCATTCCCATTCTCAGTAAGCTCCTTTACCATAAGAAGCTGGTTGAAATTGCGCGCTATCAGAAACATGATTCTCATAGGCGGCTCCTTGAGTGTGAGCAAATCATAGTACAGCTCAAGTGCCTTTTCCTGATTCTTCTGCGATATGGCAGTTATCATATCGAATATGCGGTTCGTGGTCTGTGTGGTGCACACCTCCTCCACATCCTCTGAGGTTATTCTCTCACGCCCCATCGTGTAACATATAAGCTTTTCAAACTCCCTTGATATGTTCTCCATGGAGTTGCCCGTCTTGGTAAGAAAAAGTCTGATTGTATCATCATTCATCACGCGGTTCTCTCTCTTTAGAAGTCCGACAACCCACTTGATTATGTCATTATCGCTCTGCTCATTAAGCTCACTTATATAGCCCTTTTCCTTGACCGCCTTATAGAGCCTGTTCCGCTTGTCAACCTCATTCTCTATGAACACAAGAACCGTTGTGTCCGGGAGGTTCTTTACAAGCTCCACAAGCATATCATCCGCCGACGTCTTGAAAAACTGGCTGTTCTCAATAACCACAAGCCTTCTGTCCGCAAAAAAAGGCATGGTATCAGCTATCTCCGCCACTGCCTTACTGTCAGGAGCCTTGCCCTCAAAATAAGAATAATTCATAGTATCTCCGTCAGGAACTATCGCTTTTTTAAGTCTGTTGCGGAGCCATTTTTTCAAATAGTCCTCACTGCCATACAAAAGATATACAGGCTTGAAGCTGCCTGATTTAATATCAGCCGTAATATTTCTCATTCAACTCACCAATTCATGTTTTTAATATCTTGTCTTTGCGGGTGTTTTTCTGCTTTTTCAGATTTCTATGCCCACATATTTCCGCTTTTGCTTGTTTTCTGTTTTTGTTTTCCGGCTTTTGCGGATATTTTTCTTCTATTTCACGCCTTTAGTATCTCCGAAAGATTCCTCTGTATACCCTCGGCAATCTCCGGCTTATTCATTGAATATACATGGATATTCTTGACGCCATTTGCCATAAGGTCGATAATCTGGTCGGTCGCATAGGCTATACCCGCCTGCTTCATTGCCTCCTCCGAATCGCCAAACCTGTCGACAATGTTCTTGAAGCGCTCAGGCACATTACAGCCCGACAGCTTCACTGCATTCTTAACCTGTCCCTTCCTGGTAATCGGCATGATTCCGGGAATAATAGGAACAGTTATACCTGCCTCCCTGAGCCTGTACATGAAATTGAAAAATATATTATTGTCAAAAAACATCTGTGTTGTCAAGTACTCACAGCCCGCGTCAACCTTTCTCTTAAGCCCTAAAATATCCTCTTTCCTGTTCGCCGAATCAGGATGTACCTCAGGATAGCATGCACCTCCGACACAGAAATCACCACTTTCCTTTATAAGCTTAACAAGCTCAGAGGCATGTGAAAAATCTGTAAACACTTCCCCCCCATAATTCTTCGGAATATCGCCTCTCAGGGCAAGAATGTTCTCAATTCCCGCACTCTTCAGCTCTGAGAGCGCCGCCTTAATTCCCTCTCTATTAGCGCATACGCAGGTAAGATGCGCTATGGTCGGAACATTATATTTCTCCTGAATTGCCTGCGCAAGCGCAATCGTATGTCCCTTGGTGCTTCCGCCGGCACCATAAGTCACGCTCATGTAGCTCGGTGAAAGCCCCGCTATCCCGAAAGCCGCAGCCTCAACATTCGCAAAATCCGTATCCTTCTTAGGCGGAAAGACCTCGAATGACAGCGTAGGCTTTTCACCATTTATTATGTCTCTTATCTTCATCTTGTACCTCGTATTTTCTCATATATTATTTAATATAGCATTTTTCATAGGTACAGGCAAGCGGCAAATCAGCCTCTGTCATCCAATACTCCCCTCATTCTTTAGCCGCATCGTCCTAATTATTTCTTTCCTCAACGATAATCTCGATATCCTCAAGATGGAATTGCTGATCAGGCTCATAGACTACCCTTGCATTCACCACCACGTTATAAGGAATCATATCCTCATCGTACACTGATTTTCCATCACGTTTCACATATATACGTCCTGCATTTACAAAATACCATATTCCATCCTGTTCATGAAAAGAATAATGTGAACCAAAATCAATTCCATCAAATGACTCATTGTATTCCTTGTGTTCCTCAAAATGTCCTGACAAATCAACTGAAGCCACATCTTCACCATTCAATGTCATGGTGACAACATTTCCTGTATCATCAAGATAATAGCTCACAGCATTGTCCAAATCACCGCCCCAATCTGAATATTCCTTTATGCTGTAAAAATCCTCTTCACTATTTTCTTTAGCATAATCTGCTTCAATTATATAAAGTTCATCACCCGAAACACCTGTACCTGTATCCATATTTGACCAGATAGCATACTCGTATACTCCGTCATTATCATAATCTCCATAATGAATCTGCGGCATAACCATGTGTGGTGACATCCAGTAAGTCCAGACAGGAATTACATGCTCACCATCCCTTATGACCATTGTTTCCCCTCCGTACATTCCATACAGCACAATGTCTGAATCTGCAACAGAGTCAAGAATAACATAGTTATCCGATACATCAAAAATTGTATCACCCATTTCCGAAACACCTGTCCAAATCTGTGTTACCTGTTTTAATCTATCTGCTGTAATCCCATCCATGTATTTATTAACCAGAACAATGCTCTCATATCCGGATGAATCTACATCATATTCATAAGCAGGCATCCATAATCCGTCTGTTTCACTATAATCCACCTCAATCGCTCTCCGGCTTCCATCATCAAGTGTATATTCCACCACCTTGCGCGAACCATCGAAAGCGGAATAGTAATTATAAACCACACTGGAGGTGTAATTAAACTCCAGCAATGCCTGTACCGAGCTTACCGGATCTTTTAATTTTTCATAAAGACCAGTATTTGCACTCTTAAGTTCTTCAGTCAACAAATCAAATACCCGGACTGCAGCTCCATTTTCATCTAATACCCATTTCCCCAGAAAATCTATTCTGTCCTGTGCACGTTCATATTGTTCGTACACAGTTAACGATAGTTTACTGTCATAATACTTAAGCTTTCCATCCCACGCCGCCAGTGCATCGGCAGAGCTTATATTGATACCACCTATGATATCATATACATCATTTTCCGAATACTCCTCCGAAAATCTTATATACCACACAATATCACTTTCAGCAGCGCTGTATATAACAACATAACCATTCTTCCCATTGTCATCATTATTCCCGGCGATGGAATATATGCTTCTTACAATATTTCCATTATATTCTTTATAGCTGTCACGGCTTCCTCTTAGATTCTCTATTTTCCATGTATAAAGTTCGGTGCTTTCCTTCTGTCTGCCATTGTCCGGGAGAAAACGGTTGCCCGCTTCACTATAAGGAACAAGACTTACGCTCCTTGAATCCTCTGAGTTACTTATACTAAGTATATTGCCATCATAACTGCCTGTCCAACCATCATTTGCTTCATACGCTATATTCCAGCCTGCATATTCTATATGGTAAGCATACTGATTTTTCTCAAGTGTCAAATGGGCAGCATTTATAAACCTATCTGCAACCGTACGTGTTGCCCCTACAGGCAGTGTAAGTGTCCATACTGTACCACTTTGTGTTGAACCGAATATAATAAAGTATCCTTCTCCAGGCTCTTCCGACTCCGATACAGAGGCGGTCTCATCATATTTATATATGCTTACTCCTACCTCACCGTCTATATATTCCTCAAGTGTCCCTTTATACTGCATTCCCCATTTCTGCAGCTTGTCACTGGTTCTTAGTTCACCATAGGTACCGGATAAAGATGACATTTGCAGACTCCGCAGGTATGCTTTTTCACCGAATTCGTCATATGCTATGTCAATGCCATCCTCACTGTATGAAAAGCTGTAGCCCGGCATCGCATCAAACCACACGCTCCAACCGTTATTATTTATAACTTCTGAGCCACCTTCCGCCACCAATTTTTCGCTATCCGGTTCCGCACTGCTGCTCTCATCGATATTTTCACCTGCAACGGACTCATTATCCGGAGCACTGCTCTTAGGATTAGTCATAAAACATACCATAACGACAACGCATGCGGCAACCGCCGCCAGTACAAGCCAGAAAGCAGGCTTTTTATAGTTAAGCACCATCTTTATTCTGGTCTTGACGCTCACCTCCCCAAAGGCAAGCGGACAAGCGCTCACCATTTTTTTCGGCGAACTGCAATTTAAAAGTGTCATGGCATACTGCTTTTTATATTCGATATCTTTATCCGCTATTACCCTCTCATCACATGCAAGCTCGATGTCCCTGCAAAGAAGTATATACGCCACCCAGCTCAGCGGATTGAACCAGTACATCGCAAGCAGTATAAAACCAAGCGGCTTCCACACACAGTCCAGACGCTTTAAATGTGCCTTTTCATGCGCTATGACATAGCCTCTCTCCTCCTCTGTCAAGAGCGACGGTATATATATCTTAGGTGAAAATATACCTAAAATAAACGGTGTGTCGATGTCATCGCATATATAGATATTTTCCCCATTGTTAAAAGCTGCTCCGGTCTTTCTTTTAAGCAGTATATATGAGCACACCGCATATAAAAGCAGAATCACACATCCTGCAGTCCATATAAATGCAAGCCTTCCCAGACTGATACCACCAAGCTTCCCAGCCAATATCGCAGTATAGCCCGGATTACCGGCTGCAGCCTTCTGATCGCCGTATGTGGCTGCTCCTCTCAGATTATTGTCTGCATTATCAATGCTGCCGGCAATATTCCCCCCGGATATATCATTAAGCCCTCCATTATTCCCCCTGTCCGGATTGTCAACAGCCATTGCATTTCCGTTTGAAATGTTAGGGATATTTCCTGACATATTGTTTTTGTCTGCGATATTCCCAGCCGCAATACCTCCATCCGAAACACTTCCGCCTATAATATTTCCACCGGCTGTATTCCCGTCCGTAATATTTCCCGCAGCATTATCTCCCACAGTAATATTTCCGGCAGCATTATCAATTTCATTATTCAGCTTTCCGGAAGCCATATCAGCATTGCCGCCGGCGGCACCTTCATTGTCCAAAGCTCCCCCGACAGCACCACTTATGTCCGGCAATCCGGCATTGACATTATCCGTTCCGGCATTTTCTAATTGATTTTCATAATCTGCAAATATGCCCTGCGTATCCGGAATCAGACTGAAACGGCTCTCAATCGCAAACGGACACACCAGTCTTATCGCAACCAGCGCCCACAGAAAGCATATTATCTTTCTTGGAACCTTTTTCAGAAATATTCTCAACACAACTATCGCAAGAATCAACCAGCTCGCGGATATGCTCATTTGAAGTATTTTGTAAAAAACATCAGCCATCTTAACCCCCGTTTCCCAGACATCAGCCTGCCTGAAAAGCAATCATTTTTCGTTGTCCTGTATAAATGCAAATCGTTTTTGCCCTATTACCTGCTCTCATCAATAATTTTTTTGAGATAAGCTATATCATCCTTAGACAGCTTCTTTCGCGATGCGAATGCCGCTACAAATGACGGAAGTGAACCGCCATAATTCTCGTCAAGGAACTCCTCACCCTTCTTAAGCTGGAACTGTTCCTTGCTTATCAATGATGTCACCACGCCGTCTACATTCTGAAATATCTCCCTCTCGCAAAGCCTTTTTAATATCGTGTACGTTGTCGACTTCTTCCACTGAAGTCTCTGTCCGCTGAGTTTTACAAGCTCACCTGAGGCAATCGGCTCATTTTCCCAGATGATGTCCGCAAACTTCATCTCGACCTCGCCCAGTCTGTACTCTGCCATACGTTCTCCTTTCCTGCTTCATTCTTTTTAGGTATTTGCGAAACTCATTTCAGCCAATAAACAGTTGTGCAATACACCGAGCTTCGCAATTACCTATTCATTCTTTTAGTCCGCTATATCAGCCCATTTCATTGGTCTACACTTTGTAGTTCATTTTTAGTCTACTACTTGTAGAGTTAATTGTCAATACAATTTATTATTTTACAGTCTTTAATAAATAGTGGGTACGGATTGATATTTACAGCATTGTTTTGCAATTGGTTTAAAACAAAAAGGAGACCTTTAACTTTTAAAGTCTCCTTTACCTGCCCTGCATATTGACACTAACTTTATATATTATTTCCTATGCTGTGTCACCGCTGTGTGCGGCAATCAATCACAGATAGAATACTCAAGCAGCTCATACTTCAGTCTGCTGTTCTCCTGTATTCCTTCCGGCAGGAGTGCTCTTGCGACAAGCTTTGGCTCTTCCTGTGCGTCATCCTCCCGCCTTAGATTTGCATAATCTCCGTCAATGCTGTCTACAATGTAGAATATTGTTTCCATTTATATAGTCTCCTTTTCCTCTGACATTTGTTCTTCCAACAATTTTTTCAAAACTTCCTTACTTGGTAAAACCGTTTCATACTTACTTGCAAAAATCTGTGAATTATTTTCCGGCAAGGTCATCTCTACTACCGCATTATTTTTGTCCTTACAAAGTACAATTCCAATTGTCGAATTTTCATCCGGCAATTTTACTTTTCTATCATAATAATGCACATACATCTGCATTTGTCCAATGTCCTGATGTTTTAATTCACCAATTTTAAGGTCAAACAAAACAAAGCATCGCAGAAGGCGATTATAAAACACCAAATCAACCATAAAGTGTTCCTCATCAAAAGTAAAACGTACCTGTCTGCCAATAAACGCAAAACCCTTTCCAAGTTCAAGCAAAAACTGTTGCAGATTATCTATAATACGGTTTTCAAGGTCACTTTCTGAATACTCTGGGAATTCCTTCAAGCCCAAAAACTCCAGCACATAAGGGTCTTTGACAACATCCTGTGGATTTTCAATGTTCTGACCCTCCAATGCAAGGCGATACACCTTTTCTTTATTTGTGCTAAGTGCAATTCTTTCAAACAACGAACTATCATACTGACGTTTTAACTCAGCTAAACTCCAATCATTCTTTACCGATTCAATTTCATAAAAATGACGTTCATCCACATTATCAATCCGCATAAGTTTCAGATAATGTGACCAACTCAGGAAAAACTTTCTTCCAGAATCCACTGTCGGCAGATTTTCGAATTGGTCAGACAATGTCTGACCAATTTTATCTGTCATATATACAAGATAAAATTGTCTCATCTGCTTAAGATTCGTCACAGAAAATCCTTTTCCATATTTTTCAATAAGATATTCCGAAAGACTCTTTAACAAATATTTCCCATAAGCAGCCCTGTTATCTCCATGTTGTTCTTCTTCAACAATCATTTTTCCAATTTCATAGTATGCATAGACCATTGACAAATTAACCGCCGTCTTGGCATTCTTTCTTGCTTTTGCGAGAACTTCTGAAACATTTTCAAAAAAATTCGAATCTATCAGCGCTATCTCTTTATCCATCACTACACCTCCCAGCCTATTTTTATTATATATTTTCACAATTTTTTATACTTATCACATTCTTATATACAAGCACCTTATTCTGTTCATTATACTATAATCACCAAACTCAATCAAGAAAGTTCACAGCTATATATTCACACCTCATTTTCCTCCGCAATACTCATAAACCAGCATTTCTGCACCGGAAGCCCTGATTTTCGCTATAATCGCCCCACCTTCATCCGTCCTAAGCACAAGCGCGCCGACATCCTCCAGGCGCTGTAGTGTTTCCTTGTGCGGGTGCCCGTATGTATTCCTGGCGGCGCATGAAATGACTGCCGCCTGCGGCATAATAGAGGCAAGAAATTCTTCACTTGAGGAATACTTAGAGCCATGATGGCCAACCTTGAGAATCGACAGGCTGTCAACCCCACAGTACCTCACCGCTTCCGCTACATCAGCTTCCATCTTAGAGGTCATATCGCCTGTGAACAGAATGGATTTTCCTTTATATTGAAGAAGCAGCACAATCGAATTGTCATTCTCTGACTCGCCGGTGCCGGTCTTGGAGAAACCTGTTTTATACGCTTTGCGGTCAACATTTGCATTTGCATCAGAATGTCCAGGTTCATTGAGTGACACAATGCTGCATTCGCCAAATACATATTCCATTCCATACTCCGCGCACAGAATTTCCGTGTCTTTGACTTCCAAAGCCGTCGCAATAGCTTCTATATCTTCTATATCTTCTACATCATCTATATCCACAATTCCCTCCATCCTTGCATTGATTTCATCTGCTCCGGCATTATTCAGCCACGCTAAAGCACCTGCATATTTCGATATCCCATATCCGGATATATCATATTCTAATGCCCCATATTTTAACGCCCTTTCCCTCAATTCCAGATACTTGGAATAATCACTCCCATTCAGCACTAGATTATAAATATCGGGAATATAAGCATTACCGGATAACGCCTGAACCCAGCCATTCTCATGATCGGCGTCACTGTGTGTCAAAAACAGGAAATCAAGCCTTCTCACGCCCTTATATTTTAGAAACGGCTCAATCACTTTTTCATATATATTCCTTGAAGAAGTACTTCCGCCATCGATAAACACATTGCCTCCGTTTGGAAGGCTGATAAATATTGCATCCCCCTGCCCGACATCTAAGAATGTCACCTCAAGACCACTGCGCCCTCTTGACAACAGAATTATGATGGCAATTACAAGCAGGCTCCTTAAAAATATATTCGCACCCATGACACATTTCCCAGCTTCCGGCTTCTCTGCTTCACATTTCCTTGCTTCACATTTCCTTGCTGCACATTTCCTTGCGCCACCTTTCACTGCTTCGCGTCCCACCTCTCTGTGTTTCTTTACTTCACATTCCGCTTCTCCACATTTTCTTACCGCTCTCTTTTCAATCCACATCACAACATGTTTTCTCTGTGAAAAAAGAAATAACAGAATATAGTACACCATCACCTGCCACAGCTCCGGCCTGCCTGCCACAAACACACTTCCCGGAAGCGAAAGCATAAGTTCACTGCCATATCGAAACAGAATAAGTATGTAATGTCCTGCGCCGGCAAAAAAACACCCCGCCGGTATACTTATAAGCCCCAACATTCCGCAGCCAAGCGCGGATATCATTATTAAACTCATCAATGGGACAACAAGAAGATTCAGAAACACAGAATAAACAGGTACTTCGTAGTAGAACCACAGAATGATTGGAAGTGTCGCAAGCTGAATTGCTGCCGGTCCTGTAAGCCACTTTAGCCATTTTACGGAGAATCCATCTGTGACAACCGCCACACCCGCAATAGCCATAAACGACAGCAGGAAACCGGAATTGGCAATAACATACGGATTCTTCAATATAAGTATAATTGCGGACAATGACACAGCTGAAAGGATATCATACCTTCTTCCAAGCACCTGTGCATTCACCGCACATACAAACATCACTATCGCGCGCGTCGCGGACACAGAATTACCTGTCATAACGCCGAACAATACAACGAATATTCCGCTTACAATCGCAGACATCTGACAGAGAAAACCTATTCTCCGCAACAGCCTGTACAGTCCCATGCCTATAAGCGATATGTGGAGTCCCGATATGGCAAGAATATGCCCTATTCCCGCCGCCGAAAAAAGCTCGCTTATAGTCGAATCCATGTCCGACCTGTCGCCTGTTACCATCGCCGCATACACCCCTGCGTCCGTTGCCGTGCAGCATTTACGATACACAGCCTTCAAGGAGGTCTTCAGGCTGTCAAGCCGGTAAACAATCCGGTTTTTCCCTACTACCACCGAGATAACTTCCGGGTCCTCAATATAATAGAGATATCCCAGCGATTTATAATACTGTCGCAGGTCGAATTGTCCCGGATTAGCTGCAGCAGCCGGAACAGGCAGCATGCTTTGTGAAGCTTCAAGTTCCACATTCGCCTCCACATAGTCTCCTCTTCGCGCCGACCAGCCATAAGATGTATTGTCCGATATCTCAAGGACAATATTGTTTACAAGCCTCCTGCCATTTATACAGCATTTTTTTAACATCAGCCTTTTTGAGTATGTCCCCTCCGACACCTTCTCAACCACCCCTGATATGCGAATCACACCACCGCCATATTCTGCTTTTTCCGCCGCAGGTAACTCTTCACTGAATAATTCTTCACTAAATATTTTATTGTCATAATTTTCATGGATATATGTTGTGATAAAACCAACCAGAAATAATAAGAAAAATAAGAATAGCTGAATATACAGGCTTCCATTGCAATTACGATTTTTTTCATCACCACAGCCTTTTCTATAGCCATAATCCTTATCATAACTATAATTCTGCCCATAACTATAGCTCTTTTCAAGGCTATAGTTGCAGCCCCTTATATAATTATGTTTATTACATTTATCAGATTCATTACGCCCTGACAGCATTGGCAGCAACCAGATACCGCCGAGCGCTGCCACCGACAATAACACCGGCGGCAGGGGCACATGCATTAGTCCAATCAGAACTCCCGCCACCGTAAATACAAGTGCCGGAACCATCGGTCTTTTAATTTTTCGATGTCTCAATAATATCCAAGCTCCTCTCCAAAGGCTGTGACAAATCTATTGTATCTCTAAAAATGATATTCGTACTGCTCTTTACCGAAATCTGGACCTTGTTGACATTAGAAAGCTCACAGAGCGAATTTACAATTGAGTATACAGTCACAGCCGGTGATACAGGCAGTATCTCATCCGTCAAAACGGAATCGAAATCAACATAGCATATTCCGTCCTTCGTCTTGACGCTCAGAAGTGTGAGTGTTGCCGGAACCGTTCTAATGTGATTTTCCTCACCAGGTCCCTTGATAAGCTGTTCTATGATAACACGTTCGACGGAGGCCTCCTTGCCATAGCCTATAGTTATCCGCTCCGGAGCAAGCTTATCCGAATCCGCATTGCCATAGTATATCGACAAATCAACCCATGTCCTGTACGAGCCTGAGCCTATGTCATCAATAAAATCTGAGGCCAGCATAATTCCCACCGGATTTCCGATTGCATCCTGAAGCGGCTGTTCATTCACATAAAAGCTGACATACTTAATCCCTTGTATCTGTGTCATGGTCTTGACATACGAAGCCCTGAACATAACCTCATCCTCGACAGCAAGCTGGCTGTAGCTATCGGTAAAATATACCGACAATACCTCATCACTGAGTCTGGTATCTACAATAGTAATATCCCTCCGCACTGTACTTGTATGCTTTCTGCCATTCTCCGGATTCTGCATGACTTCCCATAGTTCATGGGCCAGCTTTATCGGATCATCCGCCACTTTTGCAGTGTATACCTCAGATGTCAGAGCCTGCCCGGTCTCGTCAAGATAATAAACAAGATATTGATTTTCACCAAGCTCTTCCACATCATTTTCAGCACCTTTACCTGCATCGGAACATGCACTAAGCACATACATCCCGATAATCAGAATGCCGGCAATGACTGCCAATAAAAATTTATGTTTACGTGAAATTGTTTTCATTGCATTCCTCGTCTTTATGATTTCTTTGCCTGGGTAAGCGGTATCCGCACCGTAAACGTACTTCCCTCACCTTCCTTGCTATATACCCTGATGGCACCCTTATGCATAAGCACCACCGTCTTTGTTATTGCAAGACCAAGTCCCGTTCCTCCTGTCTGGCGTGAACGTGCCTTATCAACACGATAAAATCTCTCAAATATCTTATCCCTGCAATTATCAGGGATTCCGATACCAGAATCGGCAACTGTCAGATAAAAGAACTTATGGTCTGCATTTACTGAAACTCTCACCCAGCCATTAGCAACATTATATTTTATTCCATTTTCGACAAGATTGGTTACAACCTGAGTAATTTTCACCTCGTCAATCTCTGCCACAACAGGTCTGAAGCTCTCAAGCACAAGTTCAATATTCTTCTCCTCGGCTATAGGCTTAAGTCTCCTTAGGACATGCTCAACAAGTTCGTTTATATTCTGCGGTGCAAGATTAAGTCCTGCTGCCGTCTTATCCATGCGGACAAGGGAAAGAAGGTCATTGATTATCTGACTCTCCCTGTCAATCTCCTCAACAATATCGTGCATGAATTCCTTATATAGTTCATTCGGAACATCCTGCTGCGTATTAAGTGAATCGGCAAGCACCTTTATCGAGGTTATCGGCGTCTTAAGCTCATGTGAAACATTTGAAACAAACTCCTGCCTTGAATCATCAAGTGTTTTCAACCTTTCAAGCAGCTTATTCACCTCTGTTGATATAAGACACACCTCGCCAAGCCCCTTATCTTCATCAAGTCTTTTATCCATATATCCGCTTGTCATTCCATGTATTGCCTCTGCAAGTTTTCTGAAGGGTCTGCTTATTCCAAACGCATACGCAAGTGCCACAAGCACCATGACGGTAAATGTTACGTCTATAGCCGATGTAATAAAGCGTTCGATATATCTTACGTTCTCCCTTATGGATGTATCAGGCACAGCGAACATAAGAACTCCTATTATATTATTTCCATCAGAGGCATATATCGGCTGCGTTATCTCTATTATTCCGTATTTGCTGTCATAGCTGCTGGTTACTATACCATGAAAAGCCTGATTTACTTCGTAGGATACAAGAGTCTTATTTTCCTGATCAACGTACGTATCCTTAACTACATTATAGTTAGATGCAATTACCACAATACGTCCGGAATACATATAGGAAAGCTGCTCGACCTGCGCATTGATTCTGTCATCATACTGTCTGTCAAAATATCCACTCTTACCGATATCGGCTGATAGGATATTACCTGTATTAAGAAGCTTCGTTTCCAGCTGTTTTATCTGTCTTTCAAGGAAACTGTTTACGACTATTCCCCTTACAGCAAGAAGCGGGACTACGGAAGCTGCAAGTATCATAATCACTGCCGTGAACCGTATGCTTACTATGTGCTTTCCTATTGTCCTCAGCATAGACAAAAGTTTATTTTTCATATCATATCCTTTTATTTGCGACTGTTTTCTATTCACTGCTTAAAGAAATAACCCATCCCCCACTTAGTGTGGACATACTCCGGTTCACTCGGATTAGACTCAATCTTCTCTCTGAGCCTCCTTATATGCACGTCAACTGTCCTGGCATCTCCCGGATAGTCATATCCCCAGATAAGGCTCAGAAGCATCTCCCTGCCGTATACCTTATTCGGATTGGTCACTAAAAGCTCAAGGACATCATACTCCTTGGTCGTAAGACTGATTTCCTTTCCCTTTATATACACATGTCTGTTATTCCTGTCCATGACCATATTTCCCGCCACAATACGTGTCGACGGATCAGCTGTGGCAATATGCCTGTTTCTTCTCTTAATCGCCTTGATTCGTGCCTTTACCTCAAGTATATTAAACGGCTTGGTCATATAATCATCCGCACCATAATCAAGGCCAAGTATCTTATCCATATCCTCACTCTTTGCCGTTATCATTATAATCGGAACATCCGAAAACTCTCTCACCTGCTGGCACACAGTATAACCATCCATCTCAGGCAGCATGACATCAAGCAGAATAATATCGTAATTATTAGCCTTTATAAGGTCTAACGCCTCCCTTCCGTCATAAGCGCACGATACCTCCATGCCATCCTGCTCCAGGCTGTATTTTATCCCCTTTACAATGAGCTTTTCATCATCGACTACCAATACCTTATCCGCCATTTTTCCCCTTTCAGCCACTCTTCAAGCAATGTATTTTAATTAACACAAATGTATTCTCTTATTTTGGAAAAAGCACTCTCCTTGATCCCGCCCACACACATAATATCCTCGATACATGTAAAAAAGCCATTGGTATTACGGTAATCAATAATTGCCTCTGCGCGTGATTTTCCTATCCCCGGAAGTGTCATCAGAGCTTCCGCATCAGCGCTGTTTATATTGACCAGTGAACTTCTATTATCTGAATTTTCCTGTTGATATGAAATACTTCCCTTGTCCTCATACTCCTCATAATCGGGAATATACAGCTTCTGTCCGTCATATACATGCTCAGCAAGATTCACAGCCTCAAGACAGCCGTTGTCTGTGACACCGCCCGCCTTATCTATCAGCTCATATACTCTTGAATCCTCATAAGCCTCGTATACTCCCGGATTTACTACGTTTCCACATACATATACGAATATAGTCTTAAGTGTTTCCGCTATATATGTCTCCTCCGCATGAGTATCCGATGAGCCAGCCGAGGTTACTTCTTCATACTGTTCACTCTCCGTATGCTGCCCTATGGTATAGGTTTCACCCTTTTTTGATGTACATGAGTATAGAAAGCCACATGCCACAATAGAAAACACACCTGCCACATAAATAAAACTCTTATAAAATCTTTTTTTTGCCATCTTCTCTCCTTATGTCTGTCTCATAAGGTCCCTCTATTTCAGGAAAGATAACCTGCCTTTTTATTGTAACCAAAAAACCCGGCTATTGCAACCGGGTTTTCAACATTTCCAACTCTATTTTTCATCTATTATTCTTCACTGCCGGACTCACTATCTGTTCCGCCGTCAGACTGCCAGTTCTTATAAAGGTAATCGCGCACATTAGAAAGGCTCTGCACATCCCCTGTCCCTTCCGCAAGCTGGTGCATTGTAATTTCAAGCAGCGCATAAAATTCATCGCTGTACATAAGCTTAAGCTTAGGAACAGACTTTTCATAGGATTCGTATATCCTGTCAAGATTCTCGTCCTCATTGTCTATTCTCCTGCATGAAGACACACCCGCTGTCTCATACAATCTCCCTGCACCGGTATATGTGAGGAACTTTGCAAAGCTCTCCACAACCGCTATATCATCAGAAAAAGGATTGACCGCCACCACAGTTGTAACAGACAGCGGTGCACTCTTTACCTCTTCACTCATATCCGGGAAAGCTGCCACTCCGACATTTAACCCATCCTGAACCTTCGCCCTCTGATACATCTGTACATCGCCGATGGTAAACACAATGGAACCCTGTTCAAAATCATTGATACATGAATAGTAGTCCACACTGTTAATATCAATGTAAAAATATTCAATAAGCTGCTTATATAATTCCGCCGCTTTTGTGAGGTCGGTTGTAATATTGAATATATTTGTCTTGTCGTCTCCAGCTTTTCCGCCTATATCAAGGTACGCTCCCAGATATCCATAATTAAAAAAAATATCCTTAAGGTCACATGTAAAAACAGAACTTATGCTGCTGCCTGCCGGAACCTCAAGATTTTCCGCAAAAAGCTTGATTGCCTCAAAATTACTCATATCAGCATCCTGCACATAATCCCTGTTATAGATAAGAAAACTCGTATCATAGCTTAACGGATAAGCGATAAGCTTATCATTATATGTGCAGGCATTGAGTGCAGTCTGACTATAGTTATACACATTATATATGTCCGTAAGACGGTTTTCGGAGGCAATACCGGCAAGCTTTACCTGCTCTAAATTGTCATTGTCAACCAGGTACAAATCCACCTTTCCCGGTTTTACCGCTTCTGAGGTAAGTGTGGACATATAATCTGTCTCAGGTATATATTCAATATTGATATGGACATTTTTATTGGCATTCTCATACTGTGCGGCACACATACTCAGATAATCCGAATATATCTCATCGCTGT
>ENA-OXEE01000237-OXEE01000237.1-human-gut-metagenome-genome-assembly--contig:-NODE-237-length-32058-cov-24.4421_pt1 | contig 32058 bp, 23 predicted proteins | sample MGYA00249824_ERZ652242 | MGnify/ENA primary metagenome ERZ652242 (study PRJEB26925, sample SAMN05826943) | human gut metagenome | biome: ENVO:2100002; feature: ENVO:00000062; material: ENVO:00002003... | reverse complement strand
AGAGCATCTGCCTTACAAGCAGAGGGTCGGCGGTTCGAATCCGTCAACGCCCACCTCCTAAAGCAAATTGGTCAAATTTCCCCTTTTGGGGCGTTTAGCTCAGCTGGTTCAGAGCATCTGCCTTACAAGCAGAGGGTCGGCGGTTCGAATCCGTCAACGCCCACTTTCCCCTCTTTATGTGATATATAAATGTCTATAAAAACGCTGATGTAAAAGCGTGTTGATATAATTCTCTTTTATTTTTTTCTGTATTCCAATGGACTCATGCCTACATACCGTTTGAAGTATTTACCGAAAAAGGAAATGCTGGCAAAGTTTAGTGAGTCGGAAATGGCTTGTATGGTAAGGTTGGTTGATTTCAATTGCGATTTTGCATCCATAATAACCATAGAGGCAATGACATCGGCACATGTTTTCCCCGTTATTTGTTTGACTACGGCGCAGAGATGTGCATGGGTTATGTCTAATTTTTTGGCATACCAGCCTACGTTTCGTGTCTGATTATAGTTCTGTGTCACCAATTGCATGAAGTTGCGGCAAAGCAATTCGCTTTTCGAAAGTGGCATCTTATCATATTGACGGCTTTTGTAGAGAATAGAGATTCCCGTATGGACGTCATTATACAAGTTGGGTGTAATCCAGTGGCGTACCTTTTCGTTGAGCTTCTCATACATGGCTATCACCATTTGAAGATATTGTTCCATCATGATTGTGCCTTCTGGCTTCAAGGTAATCACCGGGCGTCCTAACGTGAGGAATATGGCGTCCAGCATGGAATGCGACTGGCCGCTTTGTTCGATGAAACTAGAGGAGAAGCCCAGAAAGTAAATTTTTAGTTCTCCTATTATTTCATTGATTTGAAAGATTGTGCCAGGCATTAGTGTAATTACGTCATTGGCATGTACTTGTACTTCATTCAGGTTAATCAAAGCTTTTACTTCTCCTCTTGTGCATAATACAAACATTTCACATTTTAGCCGCACCGGATAGTGTGTGTACAGGTTCAGCAGGTCTTTGTTGATGTCTGTTCCGATGACCCATTCTTCAGGTAGATCTATTTTAGGCAGTTCTTTTTCGTTTGTGTCCATGGTGGTGTCTTTTGTCTGTGATTATAAATGGATTTCTTCACACGTCATCATATTTGCCCCTCGGAATACGGTCTTCAGCAGATGCAGTTGCGTTCCGCTGCAGAGGCGCTTTACGATTTTGTCTTTGCTGTATTTCAGCAATTGTCCGTCGGCTTCCTTGCTCTTAGCTTCCACTTCTGCATCTGTAGCGGTGGGCTTCAGGTATTTCAGTTCTAAGATATAGCTGTGTGCAATATCCGGATACCGCTCTTTGTCGGGCAGCATCAAGAAATCGCCGAATCCGTAGTTCAGCTCGATTTCAGGTTCTACCAAATAGAGGCTGTTCAGTGCGAGGTATGCTTTGAAGAAGCCTTGCAGGTTGTGTTCTCCCAAAATGCTGTCTCTTATGGAAGAGTTTTCATTGTATGCCGTGGCAATGCGTTGGATGAGTGGTTTCCAATCTCCGTCAAATGACATCCGGTCCATTTCGTCTTGCAGGGCAATGATGTCTATGTGTATGCTTCGGTTGAAATAATCTCGCATAAAGCTCCAATATTGCTCTTTCACGCAGTTGTTCGGTATTTCCATTTCGATACGCCTGCCGAGGCTTCTTTTCATTGTAAGTAAGCCGTAATAATATAACAGGCTTCTGAAGTTGTTGTCATCCGTCACGTATTCTGCAGGGAAGGAAGTCTTCAGGTTTATCACGATTGACCCTGTAGCCGCAATTTCTTCGATAACGCTCATCCGGTTCTCCCGCTGATTCCCCTTGTCAATATCTGCCAGCATCTTCAGTTTTTTGTAATCGGTACGGATGTTCTTATCTACCATTTCCTTGGGAGGGCAGCCACGGCTTACCTGATAGCGCAAGTAATAAAGCACCATATCGCAATTATACAATCGTTCATCGTCCATGCATTCTTCCGCAAAGCAATAGTTGTTGTACCATGGTTTCATTTCCGCCAGCATTGCTTCGATGTCTGCATCGGGACGCAGCTTGCCTGCACTTTTATAATATAGGAACATTTCACGCACATCGCTTTCCGAGAACCCGAGCATGTAGTTGAATTGCGGGTCTTGCGAGATGTTCCAGTCGATATTATACCCGCTCGAAAGGTCGTCTAATGTGACTGGCGATACGCCTATCAGGAATACCCGGCTGAACATCGCCTTGAATATCTTGAAATACTCACGGTAGAAACCGCTGGCATGGGTCAGGTTGCGGAACACTTCCTTGCCGCCTTCGCTTAAGATGACATTGGTGAAATTATCGTATTCGTCGATAATCAGATACAAAGGATAGCCCAATTCGTGTGCTTTCGCATTGATTGAGCGCAACTTATTGGCTGCATCAGTGGTTGATTGGACCTCATCGAAAAATTTTTCATCGTAATAGGAGCGATACCGTTCGATGAAACGGTCTAATACCTTACAGCAGTAGTCGTTGAACGTATATTCCAGCCTTTCCATGCCTGCTCCCGCTAACGAGAAATCAAAGTAAATCACTTGGAAAGCGTTTTTCAACGGTGTGGGATGCTCTTTAATCCATAGTCCGTCGAACAGCGTATCAAAGCGGTCTGCCTTGGCGATGTCATAATATTCCTGCATCATGCTTACGAACATGCTCTTGCCGAAGCGGCGCGGACGGATAAGGAACAGGTACTTGCTTGTATTCTCCAATAAAGGGAGGTACATCGTCTTGTCCACATAATAGAAATTCTCATTCCGCATTTCATCGAAGCGTGCCACTCCATAAGGAATCCCTTTGATAGTTGCCTTTTCCATACCGTATAAGTTTCCAGAGTTATCGTTAGGCAAAGATACAATTTTTTCGATAATAATCAAATAATGCCCGCTGGATAATCAACGGGTTTGGGTTTGAATTATGAAGAAAAGGCATAAAAAATAGGATTATAGCCTTGATATAAGTACAGGATTGTGAAAAACAGACCAAAAATAATAGAAATAGATATTGCATGAGCATGTGAAAGGTTGTTATTTTGCACCCAGAATATTTTAAAGATTTTATATGTGTGCGGATGCCTGATTCAGGCATGTTGGAAGCCTTGCCAAATGGATGCGGCTTCGTAGCCCGATGGAGCAGGCTTCGTCAGCCGATGCAGCCTAATGAATAGCCCGATGCACCCGTATGCATTTTTGTCGGTAAAGAACTGTCATGTTGGCAGGATTCTTACGAATTAAAAAACTAATAAACTTAAATAAGAGAAAGATGAAAAAGTATGCAGTAATGTTTTGCGCAATGCTGGCAATGGGTGCCGTGGTGGCATCTTGCTCTTCGGACGGAGAAGCAGTAGAAAGCGCAGCACAAGGTGAAGGTTTGATTGCCTTTGAAGTGAAAGCGGAAACCGGCTTCCGGTCGCGTGCGGTGAATGAAGCCGAATACAAGGATTTGGATAACTATACAGTGCAGTTGTTGAGTAATTCGGAAGTATATCGGGAATGGAATTACAAAGATTTGCCTGGTGAATTAAAGGTTCCGGTAGGAACATACCAATTAAAGGCGTTTTATGGAGAGGACAAAGCCGTGTCTACTACTTCGATGTATGTAGAAGGTGTTAGTAGCTCTGTTGAAATAGCCGAAGGGCAGGAAGGGGTTAAACCGTTAAGTGTGACTTGCAGACCGGTTTGTGCCAAAGTTGCCGTGAATTTTAATAAGGAAGGTTTGGATAAGTACTTCAGTGATTATTCGGTAACTTTCAAGACAATTGCTTTAGGGACAGGAACTTTTGTTTGGAAAAAGGATGATACGGATGCGGCTTATCTGAAAGTAAATCAGAATGAAGGCGTAAAGGTGACGATTAAAGCAAATAATAAATCGGACGGTAGTGCGATTACTCCGATAGAGAAAACATACACTTTGAGTCCGCAATCGGGATTGACATTGAATGTAGGTCCTTCGGGTGCAGGAACGATAGGCATTGAAATTACCATAGACGAATCGACCAATGATATTGACAAACCTATCGAAGTGCCAGGCGATTGGGTAGATGATAAGGGAGAAGAAACAGAGGCTGCTAATTAATAAAAGGAGATATATTGTATGAAAAATAAGAATAAATGGATGTTGGGCGCACTGCTGATAGGCGCATTGGCATCTTGCGAAATGAAAGACGAATTGACCGGAACAACTACTTCCTCACAAGAAATGGGTGCTTTGGAATTGGATTTGTCGGTATTGGAACCGGGAAGTAGAGCAATTAACCTTGCAGAACAATTCCCTGTACACATTACATGTCCCGATGATTTGGATAATCCGGAGAAGAACAAAGAGTTTACTTCATATTCATCTATGGAGAATCCGGTACAGCTTCCGATAGGCGACTATGTCGTATCGGCAAATACAGCGGGGGAAATATTCCCTATTATGACTACGCCTTATTATAAAGGCAGTGAGCCTCTGACTATTTCAGCAGGTTCTACCGAACAGGTGGAAGTGGTATGCAAAATGGCGAATACCAAGATTAAATTGGATTTGCCGGAAGATTTTGAAACATTTCAAAGCTGGACAATTTTATTCGATGATGGAACAGAAAACACCTTAACTTTCGGAACAAACGATGACGCGGATGGCGACGGAAGTTCTGCTCTCTATTGGTATTTGGGTGAGACAGGTGCGCCGACCATTATTATGAATATTACTGCAACTACTTCGGAAGGAGTAGAAGTAAGCCAAAGCGAGACATTCAGCAAGAGCGATGTAGAAGAATCGTATGAAGATGATGAAAACAACTTTGTAGGCGGTGATGCGTTGAATATTAAGATTGATGTGACAGATGAGCCGATAGATCCGAATCCGGATGAACCGGAAGAAACCAAACCGGAAATCAGTTTTGGCGTAACGGTGGACGCTACCTTCAATAATACCAATGAATCAGTTACGATTCCGGTTACTCCAGGCGTAAGTGGTGGAGAGACTACTCCTGAACCTCCTACGGGCGATGATGAAGAAGAGGATGCACCTATTACAATCTCTGATAATGGAACAGGCTATTTGACTAATGGTGTGGCGGTAACAGGCGGTGAGTTCCCTGAGGATGTTGCTGTTGTGATGAATGCAAAGAATGGCATTCAAAGTGTATATGTAAAGATTGCGACAACCAATTCGATATTTGAAGGTATGGTAGGAGATATGGGACTTATAAACGGTGACGGTATGGATTTGGCAAGTGAAGCAGCTGCCGGATTGGAAACCCTCTTCCCTTTGCCTCAATCGGGTGCTACAGAATACACATTTTCCATGTCTGGGACATTGTTTGGACTTTTGGGAAATTTTGCAGGGAAACACGATTTTATGTTGACCGTTATTGATGCGGAAGGAAACCAAGAATCGGCTACATTGACCATTAATATTTAATAAGCAGTTATGAAAAAGAATTGGTACACATTAATACTATGCTGTTTGGTGGCTGCCTTTTCTGCATGTCAGAATGAAGAGGAATTAGGAAACAGCGCAATGGGTTACTTACGCTTGGGCTTGGAGGTAAATACTACATCCATTAGCCGTGCTGAGGCAGAAGCCTATAACCCGAAACAGCTTGCTGTACAGATTGTGGATGCAAGCGATAAAGTAGTAGACGAAACTACAAACTTTGATACCGAATGGAAGAATAAAACGATTGCTTTGCCCGTCGGCACCTATACTATTAAAGCTTCTTCGGCGGGATTTGACGGGAAAACTTCGGGATTTGACAAACCTTATTATGTGGGAAGCACAGAGGTTGTGATTGAAGACGGAAAAACGGCAAACCCGAAAATCACTTGTACACTTGCCAATGTAAAGGTAACAGTCACTTTCGATCAGACTTTTATTGATGTATTTACAGCTGCCGATGTAAAGGTGGACGATAAGGGAGGAGATGCAGGCATTTCTCCGTTGACTTTTACCATGGGGAAAACGACTCAATCGGGTTATTTCCCTGTTACAGACCTGAAAGCAACGGTCACTGCAACCAACAAGCATCAGGTGACCAATACCCAAACCGATGAAATCACGGGAGTAAAGGCACGCGACCATTATAAATTGCTTTATAAGGTCGGTAAAGTAGACCAAGGAAATGGGAATGTTTCCATTACCGTAGATGAAACTACCCGTACCTATACGTATGTGGTAACGATTTCTACCGCTCCTAAAACAGAACCTTCACTGACGGTATCTTCAGCAAATGCATGGGCTAAGTTAGCTTATTTGGAAGGTACGGTAGTAGACAATGGCGTGGATTTGTCATCAGGTACAATCGCCTTCCAATACCGCAAGAAAGATGCAGCATCTTGGAACACAGCCACTGCAAGTTTAGAGAATGGGACTTACAAAGCTACTGTTACAGGACTGGAGCCAGAAACGACATACGAAAGCCGGTTGGTTTACAATGAAAATGTGTATGAAGGAACTGTAAAAGAATTTACTACCGAAGCGGCTACAGTATTATATAATGGAAATTTTGATGAGTGGTATCAGAATCAGAGTGCATGGTATCCTATTTTGGAAGCGGATGCTACATCTTTTGATAATTATAAAGGGTATTTGAACTCATTTTGGGATTCTGGTAATTTAGGTGCCGCTATGATGAGTAAAAACCCCACTGAACAAGAGACTTTAGATGTCCATACGGCTGGTGGTAGTGCAGCGAGATTAACTTCTCAATTTGTGGGAATGTTTGGTATAGGTAAATTTGCGGCTGGAAACCTTTATACGGGGCATTATTATGAAACGGTAATGAGTCCGATGGGGGCTAAATTGTTCTTTGGTCAACCGTTCACTTCGCGTCCTACCCAATTGAAAGGATGGTTCAAATACAATCGAGGTACAAGTATAGACAGAGGGGATAACCCATATAAATCGCAACTGGAAGCTACGGGCGGTGACTTATGTTCTGTCTATATTGCTTTGGCAGACAATGTAGGTTTGGACGGTGGTGGACAAAATTATGCGTTTGAAATTGACAATACATTAGGGGCTGATGATCCTGATAATTTCAAATACAAGAACGCCATTGATTTCTCAGAAGCCAATCCGCACATTGTTGCTTATGGTTGCATAACGGACGAAGAAGCGAAAGGTACAGGCAATTGGCAAGAATTTACCATTGACTTAAAATACCGTGATTTAACTCGTGTCCCGAAATACATCATTGTAGTAGCTTCTGCAAGTAAGTATGGCGATTATTTTACCGGAAGTGAAAGCAGTGTGATGTATATTGACGATTTTGAATTGGTTTACGATGGTGAACCTGCTGTTCAGGAATAATTAAAACAAACTCAATAACCTTAACCGGAAGAGGTATGCGTGAGCATTTCCTCTTTCGGTTATCCTTATGAATAGATGAAGACAAAACTATTACTTTTTGCAATCTTGTTAGCGGGTGCATGTGCTGTTTCCGCTATCAATCCCCATCGGGTACAGCGCATTGATCGGGAAATACAGAAACATGTGTTTATTCCGAAAGGACAATGGATGTTCGGTGGTACGGTTTCTTATTCCGAACACGATGAAGACAATCTGAACTTTACTGTATTGAAGAATATCGAGGGTTTGGGTTACGATTTCAAAGTAAGCCCTTACGTGGGCTATTTCTTTGCCAACAATATGTCGGCAGGTATGCGTTTTGCCTATAACCGTACTTATCTGGATTTGGAAAACTTCGACTTGAACTTGGGCGAGGATTTTAATATTAACCTCGAAGACGTTTATTATTTGGAACACAAATACGAAGTGTCGGGCTTTTTCCGTTCATATATGCCGATAGGCAGAAGCAAGATATTCGGCTTATTTAATGAGTTACGTTTGACATACGGTTATGCACAAGGAAAGAACTCTACGGGTTCGGGTGTGACGTATGATGGGACTTACCAAACCACGCATAACCTGGAAATCGGTTTCGCACCGGGTATTACGGCTTTTGTCACTGATTTTGCAGCAGCTGAGGTATCGATGGGTATTATGGGTTTTGATTTCAAGTGGCAAGACCAAAAGACCAATCAGGTAGAGACCGGAAAACGCCGTACCAGTTCGGGAAACTTTAAGATTAACTTGTTCTCGATAAATATCGGTATGACATTTTATTTATAAGAATTCACAAACTGAATAGAATGATAAAGAAATTACTCTATACAACTTTATGCCTGCTGGCACTGCATGGTTGCAAAATAGAAAACGATATTCCTTATCCCATTGAAGAAGCGGAGATTTCGGCATTCGAAGTGGAAGGACAATGCAATGCGCCGGAAGGTGCTCCTGCGGCAGGAATCAACAAGAACGAATGTACCGTAACACTGTATGTGGACGATACGGTCGACTTGACAGAATTGCGGATTATGCGCTTCTCCATATCTCCGGAAGGTGCGGAAATCATTGCTGATGCCAATGATTGTGTTGATGCAGACCGTTTCCCGACATCGGGATTTGAAATTCCTGATAACTTGGCAGATACCCGTATGGACTTTTCCAGTCCGGTAGAGTTTACTTTGCGCACGTATCAAGATTATCGGTGGACGGTGAATGTGACCCAAGTAATAGACCGTCAGGTAGATGTGGAAGGTATGGTAAATGCGGTGATTGATGCGGAAAACCACCGTGCCATTATTTACGTTTCGAAAGAGCAAAGCTTGAGCAATATTCAGATTCACGCCTTGAATTTGGAGGGTCCGTCCGGTCAGATTACGCCAGACCCGGCAGTAGTGCATAACTTCACTTCTCCCCAAAAGTTTATGGTGTCAAGAGGTTGGGAGCCGGATGTGTACCGTGAATGGACGGTATATGTGTATCATGCAACAGAAACCGCTTCGGCGGCTTCTGTGTTTCCTATGACGACTCGTGCTACACTGACCGGAAATATCGTTAGCGGGAAACGCCCTGAAATTGAATACAAACAGGCAAACGCTTCTTCGTGGAGCACATTACCTGCCTCGAATGTATCTGTAAACGGTTCGCGTTATACAGCTTCTTTTTCCGGTTTGACCGGAAGCACGACTTACCGGTATCGGGTAACGGTGGACGGTGTAGCCGGATCAGAGCAAAGTTTTACCACTGCTCCGGCTACACCGTTGGAGAACGGAGGATTTGAGAACTGGTATTTGGATGAGAAAATTTATGTGCCTAATGTTGCTGGAAGTGATTTTTGGGGAAGCGGAAATCCAGGGGCAGCCTCGTTTATTGGCAACCTGACAACTCCGACTTCGGATGCTGTTTCAGGACAGGCTGCTTTGTTGGAATCGAAAGATGCTTTGATAAAACTGGGAGCGGGTAATATCTTTACAGGCGATTTTGCACTGGACGGGACAAACGGTATTTTGCATTTTGGTCGACCTTTTACCACCTTTCCCACGGCTTTACGTTTGTATTATAAATATACTTCAACGACGATTAATCGTATTGGAGAGCAAGTCGGGGATTTGGAAAACCTGCGCGGGCGTCCTGATTCGTGCCATATTTATGTTGCTTTATCAGACAAATCAGAACCTTACGAGATACGAACCAGACCTTCTGAACGTCAAATGTTTAATAAGAATGATGCCAATATTATAGCTTACGGAGAATTTATTTCGGGACAATCTACGTCTGCTTATCAGCAGATAACCATTCCTTTGGAATATCGTGCACTAAACCGTACTCCTCGTTATCTTGTGATTGTATGTGCGGCAAGTAAGTATGGTGATTATTTTATTGGCGGAGTAGGAAGTACGCTTTGGCTGGACGAAATGGAATTAGTATATGAATAAGTTTATGCGGTTGAAAATAATGAAATATATTCAGAAAATAGTAGCAGGATGTATCGGTTTGTGCCTTTTTGCTTGCACAGAAACCGATGAATTGAAAACCACTGCAGGCAAGACCGGTTTTGTGGTTTCTCTGATAGACGGAAGTGTGGGAGTAGAGTCAAGAAAAACTCCGGCAGAATTGAATGTTCCTAAAACGGAGTTTACGATAAAGGTATGGAAGGCAGGTTCGGATGAACTTGTGGCAAGTGCCCCCTGTACCGGAGAAACCGGTCAGGTGATCGAAGTAGGAACAGGAGTTTATGACGTTACGGCGGAAGCGGGCGAAAATCCGTTGATAGCTTTGGATGCGCCTTATTATAAAGGAATAACAGAAGACCAACGTGTCGATGCAGACAAGACGACAAACGTTTCTATAGCGTGTAAAGTGGCTAATTCGTTGGTGTCGGTAAAGTACGATGAGGAGAATTTGAAATTCAGCGACATCTATCAGGACGGCTATTATGTGAGGGTGGTAGCCGGTGGAGATTCAGAAGATATAAAGAATGTAGAAAATAGTGTCTATTTCCGTGCTGGTTCAGCATTTGAAGTTTATTTCTGCGGGATGAAGATAGGTGAAACCGAAGAAAAGCAAGTCAAGCTGGATGTAGGGCGCACCACTCTTCAAGCCGGTGATCATCTGATTTTGACTTTATCCCCCGAACCGGACAAATACGAATTGCCGCTGAGCATCACGAAGGTAGAAGTGAAGCAAGAAACTATCAATGCAACAATTCCGATGGAATGGTTGCCGAAGCCGAAAGTGACGGCTATCGGATTTGATACAAGTAATACATTGACTTTTGTAGAAACCGAGCAAAAGCAAGCTGCATTGAATCTGAATCTTTCTTCGGCTTTGCAGGATATGAAGTTTAAATTCAACTTCCAAGACGAACAGTTCGCTGCATTAGATAAAGAAAAGACTTATCAGTTATCGGTAGCAGAAGATAAAGTAGCTATAGAAACAGCTTTAGCCACTACCTTACCTAATGTAGGCGACAAACCGGAAAGCATTGATTTAAGTAATCTACTTGCCAAACTTCAAACGAATGCCGGTGTTACTACTACCAATACGATTGAAATTGATGTGAAGGCTAATAATCGGTGGAGTAGTGAGGCAAAAGAAGGTGAAGAAGCTTCTAACTTGAAATATACATTGACTTGTAATAAGCCGGAGTTTTCAATAGCTGTGCAACCGGAAAATTGCTGGTCACGCGAGTTTACGGTGGATGAAGTAACTGTATCAGGCAATGCGGATGCTGAAAAGATAAAAGCGAACTTGAAGTATCAGTATTATAACGGTACAGATTGGGTAGATTGTACAACTCGTGAAGCGGTAGTTGGACGTACTCAACAATTTGCAGACGCAGCTGAAGATATAGCGACTAAGATTTATAGAGTACGTGCCCTTTATCGTGGAGTTATTGCTTCAGATGAAGTGGAGGCTACATTGGAAACTCCGATGCAGTTGCCTAATTCTAAGATGGAAGAGTGGAGCTATACCAAAGATGATGTAGGATGGGGAGGATTTGATTATTATACGTTTTATCCATATCAGGAAGGCATATCGGATATATGGTGGGCAACAAATAATCAACGTTCACAAGATGGAGTTAAGTTTGGAGCACTTTCTTATAAAGGAAGTTTTGCCCCTTGTGTAAGTTATGCAGAAAATATTAAACCCAACGGGAATCGTTCAGCTTTAATTTATACATCAGGACATGGAGGGCATTATAGTTCAACAGGAGATTTTCTCTATGAAGAAAGTGCTTTTGCAGGAAGTCTATTTATTGGCAAATACAATTGGAATCGTGATAATAATCCAATGGAAACAATAAATAAAGGACATAATTTTTCTGTTCGCCCATCAGCTTTTGAGTTTTGGTATAAATATCAACCTAAAAATGAAGACCAATTTAAAGTTTATATCGAATTGAAAAATGGTGATGAGATAATTGCATTCGGAGAGTTTATACCAACAGCATCAGCTTTAGATACAGACTGGATAAAAGGAACGATTTCAATACCATATCCGGAAGATGCAAAAATAGCAACTTCCATTTATATCCAATTCCTTTCTACAACAAAGACATCTTTCTCTAAAAGTGATTTTGATAGAAATAAATCGTTCTCTTTCCCTATGATGCCAAATTGGCATGTACATATGGGAAGCATGCTATATATAGATGACCTTAATTTAGTTTACGACAAATAAAAGCAAGCAATTATGAAACAAACCATACTATACCTCCTATTAGGAATCTTCCTCTTGACAAGCTGTCAACAGGAAGAAATACCCAATGCAGAAACCGCAATGGGAACATTGAGCTTGAACGGTATAAGTGTACAGGTGGCAAATGAAACAGTATCTTCGCGTGCGGTGGATGCTGATCTTTATGTAGAGATTTGGCAAAATGGTGCAATCTATAATAATCAGGTTTATGCTCCGGGACAAGTGCCTAATAAGATAGAACTGCCTGCAGGTAACTATCAGTTGCGTATTTACAATGCTGCTTATCTGTTGGAAAATAAGTATGAAGGAAAAGGACAAGCTATCTTTTTCAGCGATGCGACTTCTTTTGAAGTGAAAGCAGGAGAAGTGACGAGATTGGAAGAAATCAAAGTCCCGATGATTAACTTCGGTGTAACCTTGAATTTGCCTGAAGAATTTGATGCACTGTTTAAAGCATATACTTTTACGGTAATATCGGGAGAAAGAACTGTTGAATGGAAAAACGAAGAGGCAATCGAGCCGGCATATTTCTCTAGTGATACAGACGTAACATTCAGCTATCGTTTGGAAGCGACAAATATGGACGGGGAAGTTTTTTCTCAAGAAGATACATACGCCGGAGTAGTTGCCGGAACAGTCTATACCGTAACTTACGAAATGGAAACCCAATTGCTCAGCGTAGCACAATAAACTTCCATCACATACTTGTAGGGGCGAGGTCTGCTCGCCTGAATGCATACACTTGTATGGCTTTCGGGTAAGCAAACTTTGCTCCTACAAGTTTTTTGTTTACAAATGTATTATTGATGCTTTAGAGCGTATGCGATACGCCCCTACGTGAAATATGGATTTTCGGCTTTCTTTTCTGAAAATAATTTCGTATCTTTGTTCGTCAAATTAAAAATATCAAGCCTATGTGTTCGGAAGGAATATTTGAGAGATACGTCAATTTTTATACCGATTTTGCTTTTAAGAAACTGTTCGGTACGGAAATCAATAAAGACTTGCTTATCAGTTTTCTTAATGCCCTGCTTCAGGGACGTGAGGAGATTGTGGATATTACATATCTGAATGCCGAACGTCTTGGTACACAGGAATACGATCGTCGTGCTGTATTTGATGTATATTGCAAGAATGAGAAAGGTGAGTATTTCATTGTGGAAATGCAGAAAGGCGAACAGCAGTTTTTTAAGGACCGCAGTCTTTATTATTCAACGTTTGCCATTCGCGAGCAGGCACCACGTGGCGTATGGGACTATGGGCTGAAAGGTATTTATACCATTGGTATTTTGAATTTTTGCATTTTCCCTGATGAATATGATTTCTACCACGAAGTGAAGTTGGTGGAACTAGCTACGAAAGAGGTTTTTTACGATAAGCTGACATTCATCTATTTGGAAATGCCAAAGTTTACTAAGGTCGAAACCGAGCTAGAGACACTTTTTGATAAGTGGCTATACGCTATCCGTAATTTGGCTAGTTTGATGAATCGTCCGCCTGCCTTGCAAGAGAAAGTGTTTACCCATTTGTTTGAGGCTGCCGAAATAGCGAAATTCGACCGTAAGGAGCGTTGTGAATATGAAGAAAGCCTGAAGAATTACCGTGACTGGTTTAGTGTGATGAAAACAGCAGAAACTAAGGGGCATGCAAAAGGCTTGGCAGAAGGTCGCGCAGAAGGTCGTGCAGAAGGTCGTGCAGAAGGTCGTGCAGAAGGTCGTGCAGAAGGTCGTGCGGAAGGTATGGAAATAGGCTTTGCACAAGGTGAAGCATCGGGTGTGGAGAAAGGAGAAAGACAGAAAGCTATAGCAGTAGCCCGTGCTTTAAAGCAACAACATATTGCTGTATCTGTTATTGCTCAAAGCACAGGATTGCCGGAGGAAGAAATAGAGTGCTTGTAATATTCTATTATTTGTGTTCCTGCAATATCTTTTTCGCTTTGTCTTTTGATGATAGGAAATCCAGGGAGTCTAAAATCTCTGAACTGTTTTCAGGGTCGGATAGGACCGGGGCAAGCAGGCGGAGCATTTTCAGTTTGTCATCATCAAAAGTATTTAGGTTCATCAGGCGTATGCATTGTTCGCATGTGAAATCGGTATGTCTGACTTCTTTTTCTAACATATTCAAACGTCCGCTGGTGAACGGTTCTTCTTTCATGCAGTAATAGAATTTCTCGAATTGCTTTTCGTCTGATAGCATGAAGTGTTGCTCTGCATGTACAGTTGAAGGTACTGCAACAACAGGAGGAACGGGGGGAACAGGAGCTACGGGTGGCGTATTGAATGTATTTAGAGCAATGACTCTTCCGTTGTCGAAATCAATGATTACATTTACTGAATGGGAATCAACGTAATAGAAACTTCCGTATTCCCATTGCTCTATACCACCGTCGAAACGTGTATAGTCTGGGCTTCCTAACATCCCTTCTACTTGTTCTTTTGACATCCCTGGACGGATGTGACTGACTGTGTCTTTCTTGGATGCGGTAAAAAGTGTACTGCATCCGCTTGCCAATAGGCAAATGGCGATTGCCAATAATCCTGTCTTGATCGTTCTCATATCTTTTGTTTTTTAATTCTAAGGCAAAGGTAGTCTGAAAAATTTCCATTTGCTACGGATTATGACTATTTCTAATTAGGAAATTCCCTATGTCAGGTAGGGAATTTCGTATTTCTTGTTATTAGATTGCATACATTCCCGGATTTTGCTCTATTTTTGCATTGTTTTTAAACGATAAGCACCATGATAACAATAGACTTTACTTCACTTTCTGCCTTGGCAACGGGTGTGTGTGGCGTGTTTTTCTTGATACAATTATTTTATATATTGGGTATTTATAGTAGGCTACACCGGCATTTTAGCCGGAAACCGTATACAGAACCGGCTGATTTGCCTCCCATTTCTGTAATTATTGTAACGAAAGATTCCGGTGAGATTCTGAACGAGAATTTGCCTGCTATTTTGGAACAAGATTATCCGCTGTTTGAAGTAATCGTTATCAACGACAAATCGGCTGGAGAAGACGAGTTTATCTTAAAACGTTTGTCGGACCGTTATCCGAATCTATATCATACGTTTATTCCGGAAACTGCCCGATACGTGAGTCGGAAGAAATTGGGCGTAGCAATGGGTATACGTGCCAGCCGGTATGAATGGATTGTTGTGACCAGTCCTTTTTGCCGTCCTGTCAGTCCGAACTGGTTGCGGAACCTTGCCCGCGAAATGACGCCTGATACGGATATTGTATTGGGATATAGCAATTATTTCCCGAAGAAAGGCTTTTTTGCCCGGCGTGTAATTGTCAGTTCTTTTTTCCGTTCGTTGCGTTATCTTTGTATGGCACTTGCGGGGCATCCGTATATGGGAATCGGTTATAATTTGGCTTACCGGAAAAGTGTCTATCAAGCCCATAAAGGCTTTTCAGACCATTTACAGTTGCTGCGGGGAGAGGACGACCTTTTGGTAAATGCTGTGGCTAAACGGTCGAATACACGGGTAGCACGTGGCGCAGAAAGTATTGTGCGTTTGCCTGTTCCAGCACTTAAGCGTGTGTGGAAAGAAGAAAAATTGAGTGCTATGGTTACAGGGTATTATTATCGAGGCATTGCTCCTTGGCTGAATAGTATAGAAACATGGACTTGCGGATTATTTTATGTGAGTTGGGGCATTGCTTTGTGTATCAGTATTCTAGCTCATGAATGGATATGGACGGGCATTGTTGGATTGTTCGGATTGGTGCGTTTTTTGTCAATTATGCATTTCCTTTATCATTCGGCATGGGATTTACAGGAGAAGTTTGGGTGTTTTTTGCCTTTCTTTGATTTGTTTCGTCCTGTGGGAAGCTTGATGAGGTATGTCCAATATCTGTTTTGTAAGAAAGAGGATTTCATGCGGAGATGATTATCGGTTGAATAATTCGAAGGTGAATTTGCATCCGACCGAAGTGAATTTCCCTTTTTCGTTTCCGATGAAAACACCGAAATCGAAAAGATGGGTTCCTACGCCATAACCTAATTCGAGATACGGATTCAGATGAGGCATGAATAAGATACCTGCGTATATCCGTTCTTTTTGGATGAACGACAGCAGTTTGCTTACGGGATATAATAATAAGAATGGCGTTTCGTAAGTCATATTCCCACGGAAATAATGGCGTGAAGCATTATACCAACGTGAGTCGAGCATCTGGAATGTACCTCCGATATCATCGTTCCAGCCCTGGGGAAGATTGCGGTTGGCAAAGTTCACATAATCTACGAAATACATATCATCTTGGTTGGTAAAGAAGCCGCCTCCTATGTGATAGGCTATTGTATGTAGGTCGCGTACCCGTATTTTTTGTTCTGCTGAAAATTCAAAACGTTCGTATTGATTTGAATAATCCAATACGCGGATGCCTCGTTCGTAGTCGATGACAAAGGTCGGAAAGCGTGAACCGACATTGATTTTACGGTTCCCATTCATGTAGTAATACATGGCAGGAGTCCATTCTATGCGCAATCGAGGGGCAAAACTGTTGTATCTTAGGCGTACCCGTTCTGCTACTTCAGGAGTTCCGTGAACCGCATGACGCCAATGCATGGCTATACCGGTCCAAAGTGTCAGTCCGTTAATGATTTCGATATTGTGGGATACATTCAGATAGACGTCTTTAAAATAATCCAGCTCCAGCCCGTCGAAACTGAATGCGCTGTCGGGCAGTGCGTTCAGTTGGTCGAGTACGATGCTGCTATAGATGCGGTTCCCGTTTCCTGCACTCAAGTAAATGGCTCCATGTTTTTTCGGATTATAGACATATTCACCGTCTAGTTTGGCGTAAAACTCTTTTTTGGTAAAGTTATAACCGATTTGTGGAACCAAACGCAGTAATTTGCCGCTATGGAACAATTTGTTGTATTTGAATTCTTGCCGGTACGAAATTCCGTTCCGATGGCTGTAGCTTATCAACAACGGATTGATTAAAGGAGAACAAGATATGTTTCCCACTTTGCTCATGTCGATGTCGTAACTGCTGATGAGGGCGTCTCCCATTTGTCCCAATAGGACTAGATTTTTCTTGAACTTAGTAGGCTCTACTTTCAATGTGTCTTCGGGACCGATTTGTCTTCGTTCTTGGTAACTCCGGTATAGGCTGTCTTCCGCATCTGTAAGGGGCAGTGGGCGGATGCGGGCAAATGAGTCAAGATTGTGCATCAGTTGGGTCGTATCACACGTTAAGGTGAATGATTTTGATAAATTATATTTCTTTTGGTCTTTGGATAGCCATTTTTCCGGATCCTCATCTTTTTCTCGGAATTGGATGCCGGTATAGTCCATCCAGCCTGTATAGTTCATTTCCAGATTATTCCGTAAAAAGTTGAAGATTACGTCCAAATTTAACATGCGGGGCAAATATTTTGTCTTTTCTGTTTTTCCCATATACATGGTGATATGAAATCGGATTAAATCATATTTCCCTTTGAAATCCAGGTAACGGATTGTCCAATCATTGGAAGATATCCAGCAGGAGCCTTCCAGCAATTGTGTACTTCGGTAGCGTGGAATGATGCGTAATTTATAGACGATGCCTTCTCTCCGGTAGTCGATAGAATCAAGCAGATAATGATAATGTACGCTTGATTGTTCGTTGAGAGGAGAAAGTATTCTGTCTTCCATGGTGGAAGGCGCATACGGGTTGAATTTCAGGAAGTCGAGAATGTCAAAGAAACGGCTTTCTCCTCCAGGAAATGTGGTAGCCATAGCCCGTACTTTCCGGTCGTAGATGTTGGGGGCAGTATAATGCAATTCGCTGAGCGATTCGTGTATGTATTTGTTTACACCCTTTTCGAAGCGGAACATGGAAGGGATATATTTGATGATGCGGTTCTGTTTATGAATCTGCAATTGCCCTTTTAAGTATAAATCGGCTTTGTATTCTTTGACTTCTGTTGCATACAAAGTAGCGGCATGGAAAATATGTCTCAGGATGGAATCGGGTACGTGTGATTTGTAGGGTAATGTTTGCCCAACCCCTTTGACTGGAAAAGTTGTCAAAAGACAAAATACACCTATCCAGAACATCCAATTATATACATTTCCTTTTTTTACCATTGCAAAAGCAAATATATAATAAATCCTTACGTCTGCATGATATTTTTTAATGTTTAAAGTAAAGATTTTCATTTTTTCTTACTACCTTTGTGCTCCATAACATGGTTTTATAGCACTTATGGTAAAGAAAGAATTAACAGAAGCCGAGATTGCCGAAAGTATCCCCGATTTGTGGCAACCTCTTACCGATGCGCAGCGTGCATACCTTGCGCAGAACTTTACGATTCAGAAATATAGGAAAAATGAAATCATTTATTGTGAAGGAGAAACTCCTCAGTATCTCATGTGCCTGTTAAGCGGAAAGGTGAAAATCTATAAAGACGGGGTTGGCGGGCGCAGTCAGATAATCCGTGTCGTAAAGAATAAAGAATATTTTGCCTATCGTGCTTATTTTGCCGGAGAGAATTTTGTGACGGCTGCTGCTGCTTTCGAGCCTTGTACGATGTGCCTGGTCCCTATGCCGGTTATTATTGAGTTGGTAAGAGCTAATGCTGATCTTGCCATGTTTTTCATCCGTCAGTTATCGAAAGATTTGGGTATATCGGATGCGCGTACGGTAAATCTGACTCAGAAGCATATTCGCGGTCGTCTGGCAGAATCACTTTTGTTTTTGAAAGATACTTACGGATTGGAAGAAGACCAATGTACGCTTAGTATTTATCTTTCGCGTGAGGATTTAGCTAATTTGTCGAATATGACCACATCGAATGCTATACGTACATTGTCTAATTTTGCAGCTGAGAAGTTGATTATTATCGATGGACGTAAGATTAAAATCGTGGATGAAGAGAAACTGAAAAAAATCAGCAAGATAGGATAAACCCTAAAAATAATGTCATTCTGAACATTGTTTTGCGCTTTGTTCAGAATGACATTAAGTTAAGTTATCCGGCTCTTTACCGAAGTTTTGATTACGCTTCTTTTTCTTTCAGTTTTTCATCAATGGCTTCGATTTTTTTCAAAACCAATTCCATGTCACCTTTCAGGCGTTCTATCTTACGGGTTACTTCAGCTACCAATGTATTGCCTTTCTTCGAGGCAGAATTGAGGAAACCTAAGTTGTTTTCGTAAGTTTGAATATCGCTCTTCAGGCTTTCATAGGTACGTACCAGTTTTTCGCGGTCACGATATAAGTTATCGCCTTTCCCTAAGCCTGACTTGAAATCGCTCAATTTCCGTTCCGATGCAGAAAGGTTCAGTTTATCGAACAGTTTGTCTACCCATTTATGGAATTCGTTATACAAACGGTCTTTTTCTTTAAACGGTACATGACCGATGCTGTTCCATTCTTTGATTAAAGCACGCGTTTGTTCGGCTGTACTATTATCTGTGCTTCCGGAAGCATCCAATGCTATCAGTTGTTTGATGATTTCTTCTTTCTTCGCCATATTTTCTACTTCTACCGAGCGTTGGGAAGAAGTTGCTTTATTCTTTTGAGCGAAGAAATAGTCGCATGCGCCGATGAAGCGTTTCCATACGGCATCCGAATGTTTCTTGGCAACCGGTCCGATAGTCTTCCATTCCTTTTGTAATTGGGTCAGGATTTCAGCGGTTTGTTTCCAGTCGGTACTGTCTTTCAGTGCTTCCGCTTTTTCACACAAAGCCTTTTTCTTTTCTAAGTTTTCAGCCATGTTCTCCTTGATTTGCTTGAAGAAAGCGGCTTTCCGTTTAAAGAACTCATCGCATGCGGCACGGAAACGTTCGAATATCTTGACATTCATTTTTTGTGGTGCATAACCGATGGTCTTCCATTTTGCTTGCAAGGCAAGGATTTCCTGTGTCTTGTTTTCCCAATCAGCAAATGTCTTCAAGTTGTCATAATCCATGGATTCTGCAATTTCGCAGATGACTGTTTTTTGGTCAAGGTTATTCTGTTCTTTTTCCTTCAACATTTCAAAATGTTGTTGGTGACGGCGGTTTACGGCTGTAGATGCGGCTTTGAACCGTGCCCAAATGTTTTCACGCAAGTCTTTGGCAACAGGACCGATATTTCTGAATTCTTGGTGCAGCTTTTGCAATTGATGGAAAGCTGAAACCACATCAGGTTCTTCTGCCAGTTTTTCAGCAGCTTCACACAAATGTGTTTTCTGTTCCAGGTTTTTCTTGAAATCGTATTCGCGGAATTCATTGTTCAGCTTTACCATATCATAGAATTTTTCGGTATAAAGCTGATATGATTTCCAAAGTTCGTTCACCTTGTTTGCAGGCACTTGCTTGATTTCATTCCATTCTTGTTGAAGTTGCTTGAACTCGTTGTAAATCTTGCTCGTGTCTTCTGTCGTTTCGGTTAACGTTTTCATTTTGTCGAGAATGGCAAGCTTTTTCTGCAAGTTTTCCTCTTTTTCCTGTTCCTGCTCGGCTGCCATTATGCTTCGCTTTTCTTTGATGGAACTCATGATTTCCTTGAACCTTGTTTCCCATGGGTCGGGAGCAGGGACGAAATCATCCGGATTTCCGCCTCCGTCAATAAAGGCTTTACGCGCTGCGTCTTGTTCGGCTTTGTGCAGTTTGTAAAAAGTTTGTTTTAAATAATCGATTTCTTGTTTGTCTGCATTGCAGGCGTCTTTGTTGATTTCTGTCAAACGTGCGACAACTTCTTCCTGTGTCTGCCTTAGGGCATACGCAGGTTTTTCGGTTTGTTCAACAGTAGGAACCGAAGTCTCCGGTGCATTTTCTGCCGGAACTTCAGTTAGCGGGCGGTTTGTTTCGTTTACTTCCATCGTATGTAGATTTTAAAGAATATCTTGTTTATTTATTCCATAATTACAAATTAAAAGAATAAAATCGGTTTTTCATATTTTTTTGGATATTTTTTTTGAGTTGCCCTTCATTTTTTTCTTTTATCATGCTAATAGGACGGTAATTCCCATATACATCAACATACCGATAATGTCATTTGTAATTGAAATGAACGGTCCTGTAGCGATGGCTGGGTCTATTTTCAACTTCTCAAGCGTCATGGGGACAAGGGTGCCGAAGATGGATGCGAACATCACCACGGCAAATAGGCTGATGGATACAGAATAACTGACCGTGGCACTGGCACCGAACCGGATAAAGTTGTAGATATAAACCAGCATGGAGATAATGGTCGCATTGATAAGGGCTACGACCGATTCTTTCAATACTTGCTTGAATGTGTTTCCGGCATCGAGCGAGCTGTTGGCTAATCCTTGTACGACCAATGCGGACGATTGTGTTCCGACATTTCCTCCTGTTCCGCCGATAAGGGGAATATAGAGAGCCATTTCGGGATGAGCGGCAAAGGTGGTGTCGAAATTGCCCAAAATCATGGAGTTGCCGATACCTCCTAACATACCGATCAGAAGCCAAGGAAGGCGTGCGGTGGTTTGGCGGAAGATGTTATCGTGCGATTCTACGTCTTGCGACAAACCGGAAGCCAATTGGTAATCGCGTTCTGCCTGTTCGCGTACCTCATCCATGACATCGTCGACCGTAATCCGCCCCACTAACCTTCCGATGCTGTCTACTACGGGAAGTGCTACCAAGTCGTATTTTTCAATGACTTGCACCACTTCGTCCAGCGGGGTATCTACATGTACTGATATCGGGTCTTTCTTCATTACGTGCTTCACTTTCGATACCGAGGGGCTGGTAATCATTTTCTTCAACGGGAAGACGCCACGAAGCCGTTCGTCGTCATCTACTACATATACATAGTAGATTTCGTCCATATCTTCCGCCTGGATGCGCATTTCACGTAAACATTCGGGCATACTCAGGTTTTCGTTGACGATAACCATTTCGGTACCCATCAAACCGCCGGCGGTATCTTCATCATATTTCAACAGGTCTACGATATCGCCTGCCTGCTCAATGTCTTCTATATGCGAGAGGACTTCCTCTTGCTTGTCTTCGTCCATGTCGCGGATAATGTCTACGGCATCATCCGAATCCATGTAGTCCACAAACCGTTTGGCGATGGTCTCCGAAGGCAAAAGGTCAAGGAAACGCTTCCGGGCGTCCTCGTCCATTTCAATCAATACATCGGCTGCTTTCTCGTTGTCTAATAGCAGATATATGGAACGGGCTTCTTCTGCATCCAGTTCGTTGCACAATTCGGCAATATCGGCTGGGTGCAGGTCGTTCAGAATCTCTTTCAGTTTATCCGATTCCTTGTTTTCAATCAGTTCGGATACTTTCTTTATTTCTTCGTTTTCCATACCTTATTATATATAAAGCAGATGAACGTTATTGGTTTGTGTTGGCACGGGCTTCGGCAAGGGCTTGTTCCACCCGGTTGGTCAGGTCGATAAAGTCTTCTACCGAGAGTTGTTCGGGGCGTTTGTTGAATATCGCGTCGGCACTGAGCGGATGGCTTTTATCCAATATGGTGGAGATGGAGTTGCGCAATGTCTTTCTCCGTTGGTTGAAAGTCGTCTTGACTATCTGTTTGAATAGCTTTTCGTTGCAACCCAAGTCGGTAGTCTCGTTGCGCGTCATGCGTATCACCGCGCTTTTCACTTTGGGAGGAGGGTTGAAAACATGTTCGTGCACCGTAAACAGGTATTCCACTTTATACCAAGCTTGGATAAGAATGCTCAGAATGCCATACGTTTTGTTGCCCGGAGCTGCGGCTATGCGTTCTGCCACTTCTTTTTGTATCATGCCCGTGCAGCAAGGGATAAGGTCTTTGTAGTCCAGCATCTTGAAAAATATCTGGCTGGAGATATTATAAGGATAGTTCCCGGTCAGTACGAACGGTTTTCCGTCGAACAGTTCGGCTAAATCCATTCTCAGGAAATCCTTTTCGATGATATTGTCTCCTAATTGTGCAAAGTTTTCCCGAAGGTAAGCGACCGATTCGAAATCAAGCTCCACTACTTTCAGTTGCCTTCCTTTGGGAATGAGGAATTGAGTCAGTACTCCCATGCCCGGTCCTACTTCCAGTATCGGCAAGTCCGGACAAGCATCTACCGTGTCGGCTATGTCTTGTGCAACCTGTAAATCTTTCAAAAAATGTTGTCCTAAGAACTTTTTGGGCTTAACTAATTTCATTCCTGTATGTATTTTCTTTGTAAATAACCTTTTTTATTCCGGCAAGATATTATCTTTGCACATTGCAAAGTTAAGCATTAATCTTTAATACTACGTAGATTTTGGAACGAACTGATATAAAAAAGTGGATAAATAAGGTCTTTCAGATTGTCTTGCCTCTGATTTTAGGGGCGGCTATCTTAGTTTGGACGTACCACGGATTCGATTTCGGACAGGTGCGTCAGGTTTTGGCAAGGGAAATGGATTACGGTTGGATGTTGTTTTCGTTGGTATTCGGCGTGTTGGCTCATCTTTTCCGGGGTTGGAGATGGAATTTGGCTTTGTACCCCTTAGGTGAATTTCCCAAGCCTTCGAATAGTGTGTATGCTATTTTTGTGTCCTACGCGGCTAATCTAGTGGTTCCACGTATTGGTGAAGTTTCACGATGCGGCATTTTGGCGAGATTCGATAATGTATCTTTCTCTAAATCCTTGGGTACGGTAGTGTCTGAACGCTTGATAGATTCGGTATGCGTTTTGTTGATTACGGGAGTGACTTTGATATTGCAGTCCGGTATTTTTGCCCGTTTCTTCCGGATAACGGGCACCGACGGGGCTTTTTTCCTTCATTTGTTTACTTCGACCAATTTCTACATTACGCTGGTTTGCATCGCGGCGGCATTGGTGTTTTTGGTATGGATGATTCGGAATCTGACTATTTTTGCACGTGTAAAGGGGTTGATACAAAACATGTGGGTAGGATGTATGTCCATTCGTAAGGTGCATCGTCCGTGGTTGTATATTTTTTACACGATAGCCATTTGGGCTTGTTATTTCTTGCATTTCTACCTTACTTTTTATAGCTTTGATTTTTCCGCTCATTTGGGTTGGATGGCAGGGTTAGTGCTTTTCGTTGTGGGAAGCATTGCCGTGATTGTACCTACGCCCAACGGAGCCGGGCCGTGGCATTTTGCGGTCATTACGATGATGATGATGTATGGCGTAAGCAAGGAAGATGCCGGAATATTTGCGCTTTTGGTGCACGGGATTCAAACCTTTTTATTAATTTTGTTGGGTATATATGGATTGGTGGCTTTGCCGCTTACAAACAAACATAAAAATTAAAATCAGTATGAGTGACATTCTTTCGCTTGCTCCACAGAATGTGTGGAAGCATTTTTATTCGTTGACACAAGTTCCTCGTCCTTCAGGACATCTGGAAAAAGTTCAGGCATTCTTGTTGGAGTTTGGCAAGAGTGTGGGTGTAGAGGCTTTCCAAGATGAGGCTGGAAACATCATCTACCGCAAACCGGCTGCTCCGGGAATGGAAAACCGCAAGACCGTTATCTTGCAGGCGCACATGGATATGGTGCCTCAGAAGAACAAGGAAACAGAACACGATTTCGAGATCGACCCGATTCGTCCGGTAATAGACGGGGAATGGGTGCGTGCCCAAGGCACGACGTTAGGTGCCGATGACGGTATGGGCGTAGCGGCTATCATGGCGGTGATGGAAGACAAAACCTTGAAACACGGTCCGTTGGTAGCTCTGATTACGGCAGATGAAGAGACGGGCATGTATGGTGCTTTCGGCTTGAAACCCGGAACAATTGACGGGGATATCTTGCTCAATCTGGATTCGGAAGAAGAAGGAGAATTGTATATCGGATGTGCCGGAGGCGAAGACCTGACCGCTACATTGGAATACAAGGAAGAAGAGACCGACCCTACGGATGTGGCTTTGAAGGTAACGTTGAAAGGTTTGCGCGGAGGACATTCGGGCATTCAGATAGGTTGGGGTCACGCCAATGCCAACAAGCTCATGGCTCGTTTCTTGAATCAGGTGATTGCATACGATGAGGCTTGCCTCGTGTCATGGGAAGGCGGAAACATGCGTAATGCCATCCCGCGTGAATGTGAAGCGATTATTACGGTTCCCGAAGAGGAAGTAGAAGATGTGTTGGCATACGTAGGCGAGTGTGAACAGGTATGGCGCGAAGAATACGAAACCATCGAAGAGGGCTTGAGCTTCCAGGCAGAACGGGTGGACTTGCCTAAGTATATGGTGCCCGAAGAAATCCGCGACAACTTGGTAGACGCTATCTATGCGTGTCCCAACGGGGTAGAGCGTTACATCCCGACTATCCCCGATACGGTAGAGACTTCTTCGAATTTGGCTATCGTAGACATTAAGGGAGGAAAGGCATCCGTGAAGATATTGACCCGCAGTGCCCGTGAATCAATGAAAGACTATCGCAATACGGCGCTCGAAAGCTGCTTCTCGATGGCAGGGATGCACGTAGAGCGTTCGGGAGGCTATTCAGGTTGGGAACCGAATGTCAATTCGCCCATTCTTCATGCCATGAAGGAAGCCTATCAGGCACAGTTCGGCGAAGCTCCCGAAGTGAAAGTGATTCATGCCGGACTGGAGTGCGGCATTATCGGAGCGGTAATTCCGGGTTTAGACATGATTTCGTTCGGTCCGACTTTGGTAGGTCCGCATACTCCCGATGAGAAATGCGAAATAGCGTCCGTAGCCAAGTTCTACGATTTTTTGACCGCTACGCTTGCCAATACGCCGGAGAAATAATAGGATTAAGGAATTGAACACAGAGGCACGGAGACACAGAGAATCTATTTCTACTTTGTGTCTTCGTGCCTTTGTGTTTTAATTCTTTTGTTCATAAGATAGTAACAAAACATGACACTTTATGACGTTTAAATAAAAGAGCCGTTCTTTTGTAGATTCTTTAAAAAGAGCGAAGCAATCTGTTATTCGCTTGCTTATTTTGCCTTTCCGATTGCCTGCATTTCTCTGAGCAGATAGTTTCATTTTATATTCCACGGGCTGGAACGTACATTTCGGCTGGCGGAACGTATATTCCAGCCCGCAGAATGTACGTTCCAGTCCACGGAATATAAAAGGTAGTAGGCTTCTTGGATGTTATTACTTGTTCACGAAGACATTATTGTACGGCTGCAATCTAAAATGATGACGGCAGTTTGCTTTGGTTCTTTCTTTACAAAGCACAGCTCGTCTTATCGGGAAAAAACTTGTCACGTGTCTGTGCTTTATGGTCTGTCTATACATTTCCGCCTATTAATAAGTGTTAACTTAAAGTTGATTTCAGGTCATTTTTGCAATATGTTTAATAATAACTTGTAACTTGCAGACGAATTATTGCAATATTTAATGAGATAGTAAAATCAGAATATTTTACGTTCATGAATCAAATTGTTTATATTGCAAGGAAATAATATTAACTTAAACAATAGGGATATGAAAAAGCTTTTTCAGAATTTATTGGCATTGATGATGTTGCTATCGTTTAGTGTGAATGGGATTGCTGATGCTTGGGATGAATATGATTTTGAAAGCGATGGCATTCGTTACGAGATTGTATCTAAAAAGAAAAGAACAGTACGGGTGGTGTGGGCTTCTCAAACAAATTTAGTGATACCCTCAAAAGTGTTGCATGAAAGTAAAGCATATAAAGTCGTTGCGATTAAAGACAATGCTTTTACTTTGAATAATAAGAAATTAGTTTCAGTGGAAATACCAAGTACTGTAACAATAATTGAAGAATTTGCATTTTTTACTTGTAGTAATTTGACTTCGGTAAAGATGTGTGAAGGTGTTACTCGTATTGAGAATAGGGCTTTTGTAGGTTGTAATAAATTAATCTCTATAGAATTACCAAGTACTTTAACTTCTATTGATGAATATGCTTTATCTGTACTACGTTTAAAGAATGTTTATTGTAAAGCCTTGACACCTCCGGATGGTCCTGTTGAGGTTTTTGATGAAGATACATATAAAGAAGGTACTTTGTACGTACCTGTTGGGACTAAAGAGGAATATGAGTCGGCTGACCCTTGGCGTAATTTTATTAATATTGTGGAAATAGATTTTTCATCGGTAAGGTAATAGCGAATAAATGAATATAAAATCGTTAGCTATGAGAAAGATTTCTTTTATGACTATGTTGTGCGCGTCGTTGATGTGCATGGGATTGTTCTCTTGTGGAGAGGACGAAGTGATTACGGAACAGCCTGAACCTACGCCAGAAGAACCTGTTCCCGACCCAGACCCTGAACCTGAACAGGTTCGTTATGTGGATATAGATTACGTATTGAACTGTTCGGAAGATTTGTTGGAATACGCAACGCCTCAAGTGACTTATGTGGATGACGATGGACAGGAGGTAACGGTTCAAATAGCGGATTCGGAATGGGAAGTGGACGAGGATGTAATATTCAGCGTCACTTTCGAGGACGTTTCGCTGGATGCCAAAGTTCTGAAATGGACTAAGCGGATTCATCGGGAAGAATTTCCTGTGGATGATGAAATGACCATTACATACATTCCTAAGGCAGATATGCCGGAGTATGACGAGGAAAAGGTGAATAAATTCTTCCGTAGGCTTTCGGTAGATATGCAATTTGTAGATAAAAAAGAAAATAATACAACAAGCGTCTTTGGAGGTAATACAGGGAGTGGTAATGTTGGTGTAAATGTGTTTGAATCATTGGATTATATTACAGATGTATATATTGATGCAGGTCTTTTTTTTCTTCAGGAGCGCAATACTATGTCAAGCATTATAATTGGGGTTGATGAGGAGACGATGAGGAGCATGATTTACGGTTATCAGAATATGCAAGGCATTCGTGTGGAAAGTGACGGAACATATACATTTAAGTATGAAGATCCTCAGCTGATAGAGAAAACTCCACAAGTTGATATAGCCTATACGTTGAATTGTTCGGAAGAGTTTTTGAAATATGCGATTCCACAAGTTACTTATACAGGTAATGATGGAAATCCGGTTACGTATCAGATAGACGAATCGGAGTTTGAAGTGAATGAAAAAGTAAATAAGTGGGCAAAGCATTTACATGAAAACGAATTGATGGATGACGGAGAAGAAGCTGCAAGGATTATGAAGTGGACTAAGCGTATTCATTATGATGATTTGCACGCAGTAGATGATAAGATGAGCGTAACGTATATTCCGAAAGAAGGATACGATGGGAAATTGAGGACGAGTCATATTTTTCAGAATCTTTCATCAGCTTTTAGGGTTTTAGATGATGAGGGAGAAGTGATGGTCTTACTATCTGAAAATAGCATAGATTCTGATACGGTTCAAGGAGAATCTAAAATGGTTTGGAAATTTATGGACTCAAGTGGGAATCCTATTATAATTGATTCGCCGTATTTTGTTCCTCAATCGAAATTCTTGGATTCAAGTGGGACTGTAGTATTTATAAATGAAGCGATAATAAGAGGTTATAAAGGTTTCCAAGGTTTCCATATTGAGAAAGACGGTACTTATGAGATGCTTACAGAATAAGTGATACGTTGTTTATACGCTACACGGAATGTATTTATTTGTGTATTTCATAAACGCAGAGACGCAGAATCGCAGAGCAACTATTTTAGAGAAGGCAAAGTGCACGGAGCTAATGTTCCTTTCTGTGCGCTCTGCTGTCTCAAAAAATAAAAACTTTGCGTTTTTGCATCTCTGCGTTTGATTTGTCAAATGCACAAACTGAAACCGCGTATGGTATAAATTCATGTGTTAATTGAAACTAATTTTTAATGGTTCACTGTTTGCTTGGAATAGGCGATTGGGAATAAATTCGTAAACTTGCATACAGATTTCGAATCGATTTAAACCGTATGGATATGAAGAAAAGTTAAGACAGCAAGCAATAACAAATGGCAAGGTATCCAATAATAAAAGGTTAAATATCCAATAATACTTGAGTAAGCATCCAATGATACTTGGAAAGTCCACTGCCCTTAAGTTTGCTACTATGTCTGTCAATGGCTCACAACTGGATTTTCGGACTGCCCCTGTTTTTGGGGGGCATTTTTTTGATTAGCCTACCCCCTTTATATTCCGACTGTAGAATAAAAACTATTTAGACTTCTTGTGTATTATCATCCATTTGCTGAAATATTATCGTATAACTGTAATCTTAGTTATGATAGTTGTTGATATTGCCTCTTTCTTTACAAAGCGCAAATTGTCTTGTTTGGAAAAGATTTGTCATTTGTTTGTTGTTTATGACTTGTTTATACTTTTTGTTTGTTAATAATTATTAAATTTTAGTTGGTTTTAGGTCGTTTTACGCAATATAATTATTCAAATATGTAACTTGCAAGCGGATTGAAAGAAAGATTCGAATAAGATGATAAAGTCTTAGAATCAGAATATTTTACGTTTGGTCGTAAAATCATTTTTTATTGCAAGGAAATAATATTAACTTAAACTATAGGGATATGAAAAAACTTTTATTTTTATTGTTGAGCTTGTTGCCACTTGTTGGATGGGGTACACCTGTTGTTCCAGATGAAAAACCGAAGTATCATTTGGACGTGAATTTTAATACGAATGGGAATGCAGGTAAGGGACCTTTCTCTTGGAAAAAGGGGGATGTTATGAGTGTCACAACTCTAAAGAATGATGACGCTTCTTCCCCGGAAGCTGTGATGAAGAGTGTGTATTATTATATTGACGGTGAGCTTGTAGGTAGTGTTTCAAAACCCTTTAAATTCACTTACACGCTTGATGATATCACAATCGGACGTCATGATTTGCTCACAAAGGTTTATTGGAATGCTGGTGGTGCTGAATTTCATTCGGATTTCAAGTGGGATTTGTATATAGTTACGGCTGCTGGCACTCAATCGGTTTATTCACAGGGAGATAATGAAATGCGGCAAGCTATTCAGCTGTTTATTGATGGGGTAAACGAATCGCTTCCTACGTCTGCGCAGCCCGGTATAACATTAGTAAAACAATATGTAGATGGAGATTTTGTAGTTGTGTTGAATCAGGTGGATGAAAATACTTTTAGTATAAGCCAAATAGATAAGGTGAAAGAGGTAGGGAAAGCTGGTATTATAGAAAGCTATAATACAGATCCTACGTTGAAAGACTTCACGAAGATGCTTGTAAAATGCAAGATGGGAATTGTTATTAAATATGTCGGCAATCAATCGGGAAAAACATCCTCGTTGATAATCACTTCCGATGAATTGGCGGGAAATTAACCTAACGTGGTATTTAGTGATAAAAAGTTAATTGGCTATGAGAAAGATTTCTTTTATGACTATGCTGTGCGCATCGTTGATGTGCATGGGATTGTTCTCTTGTGGAGAGGACGAAGTGGTAACGGAGCAGCCTAAGCCTACTCCGGAAGAACCTGTTCCTGACCCAGACCCTGAACCGGATCAGGTTCGTTATGTAGATATAGATTATACGTTGAACTGTTCGGAAGATTTGTTGAAATACGCAACGCCTCAAGTGACTTATGTAGATGATGAAGGACGAGAGGTAACGGTTCAAATAGCAGATTCGGAATGGGAAGTGAACGAGGAAGCGACATTTAGTGTGACATTCGAGGACGTTTCACTGAATGCCAAGATTCTGAAATGGACTAAGCGGATTCATCGGGAAGAATTTCCAGTGGATGATGAAGTGACCGTTACATATATTCCTAAAGCGAATATGCCGGAGTATGACGAGGAAAAGGTGAACCTGTTTTATCGCAATCTTTTGATTAGTAATCAATTTGTGGATGAAGGAAATGAGCATACAAGTCCTGGAGGAGAAAATGAAAGTGGTTCTTCATTGACTATTGATGTTACACTGGAAGAGGTACTTGACAGAGGACTTCCCTATATTTTGGGCGCAGGTGGCGGAAGTGTGGTAATTGGGGCAACTAATGAAACCATAGAAAAATTAATTAATTTATATCAAACCAAAAAAGTAATTCATGTAGAGAGCGATGGGACATATTCGATAAAGGAAGAAGAAATTCAGGCAGAGGAAAACATTCCTTATGTTAATATCGCTTATACGTTGAATTGTTCGGAAGACTTCTTGAAGTATGTGATTCCTCAAGTGACTTATACAGGTGATGACGGAAATCCTGTTACGTATCAGATAGACGAATCGGAGTTTGAACTGAATGAGGGAATAACCAAATGGGCGGAACATTCTCATGGCGATGAAACGGTTGGTGATGGTGAAGAAGACGCAAGAATCATGAAATGGACTAAGCGGGTTCGTTATGAAGACTTTCAGTCGGTAGACGATAAAATGACCGTGACATACATTCCTAAAGAAGGATACGATGGCGGATTATTGCTTGGACATCTTTTCCATAATCTTTCTGCTGCTTTTTCGTTGTTGGATGATAAAGGGGAAAATACTGTTTTCTTATCTGCTAATACGATTGATTCTAATCTTGTCGCAGGACAACCCGATATGCTTGTGAGCATTACAGGAGTTGATGCAAATGGAGTTCCCTATGTAGATAATTTTAAATTTACTTCTTTTATTCCTGAAGCTACCGTAATACAGGGGGTAGATTCAGACGGAGAACCTTATTTGTATGCTTACACATTTGCGGATTTGATAGAACAATATAAAGATTTGTATACAGATTTCCAGGGCTTCCATATCGAGAAAGACGGCACTTATGAGATGCTTACAGAATAAGTGATACGTTGTTTATACGCTACACGGAATGTATTTATTTGTGTATTTCATAAACGCAGAGACGCAGAATCGCAGAGCAACTATTTTAGAGAAGGCAAAGTGCACGGAGCTAATGTTCCTTTCTGTGCGCTCTGCTGTCTCAAAAAATAAAAACTTTGCGTTTTTGCATCTCTGCGTTTGATTTGTCAAATGCACAAACTGAAACCGCGTATGGTATAAATTCATGTGTTAATTGAAACTAATTTTTAACACGGCTCTTTCATTTAAGCTTAGATAAAGGCACATAATCCCCCACCCACTTCTTATTGGAAGCAGGAATTTTGTTGTGATTGATACCCAATATGTTACGAATCCTCTGAAATTACAAATTATCTCATTTTTGA
>ENA-OXEE01000232-OXEE01000232.1-human-gut-metagenome-genome-assembly--contig:-NODE-232-length-32445-cov-21.0097_pt1 | contig 32445 bp, 32 predicted proteins | sample MGYA00249824_ERZ652242 | MGnify/ENA primary metagenome ERZ652242 (study PRJEB26925, sample SAMN05826943) | human gut metagenome | biome: ENVO:2100002; feature: ENVO:00000062; material: ENVO:00002003... | reverse complement strand
GTAAGATCGTCGGCAGCGTCAGATGTGTATAAGAGACAGCAATTATCTCGTTGATCTGCCAATATAAAAAATTATGAGACTTTTATTACAAATTCTTTAGCAAATCAAATAATAATTTCCAATTATTTATTACATTTGTGCAGCATTAAATTTGCAAAAGAAGGTAAAACAAGCAAATTTCTTAATGAAACACAATATGTAACAGAAAAGTTTTGTTATAATTTAAAGATAATATATGGGAGCACTAATCAATATCCTTTATTATTCAGTAGGCAGTATGCTGGCAGGTATTTTATTGACAATTATCGGCATAGTGTTGATGTTTGTGTTGATTCGCTTGTGGTGGCGAAATTCTACGTTTACCTTGACCAGTATCTTAATAGGCATTGTCTTGTTTTTTTTCCTTTCATTTCAATCTGTTTTATTGTGTGGGGCCATAACCATCAAGTCTTATAGTGATGATGTAGAAGCTTACATCAACACGTTGGTAAGAGATGTGCCTGATGTAGAACAGTTCTCTACGGAAGAGAGTCAGATTATTCTTGATTATATAAGTAAAGAATGGCCTTTAGTGGGTTACTATGTAGATTTGGCCGATTTTCAGGGACATACTCCTGCAACCATTGCAAAAGCGATGGTTGACGAATTACGTAATTATATGAACTGGTTCATGTTTCGTCGTGTTTGTTGGTCATCGTTGTTTGCAATAGTCGGTGCTATTGTAGTGATAAAGACCATATCAATACATAATGAACGTGGCAAAAGCCGAGAAGTGCTTGGAACGGCATCCAGAAGTCATCGTCCAGTGGGTCATTCCAGTAGAAGACGTATGATAAGAAGATAATTGATGAATTAGATAATTATAAATAAACACATGCAATATGGAAAATATAAATTATTGCCACGGCAACCATATTTTGGTTGGCTTAGGAGGCACGGGAGGTAAGATTCTGCGTGCATTTAAAATGCGTATGTTCGAGGAGTTCCCCACACAGGAAACTCGGAGTAAATTGCCTATATCTTTATTATATGTAGATTCTACAGATGAAATGATGCCTAAAGACGGGCGTGCCCGTCCTGATTTCCGAGTAATGGGTCAGGATGCTTCGTTTACCAACAACGAGTTCTTGAATATTAAAGCCGTGGATGTTGATCATATTTTGAGCCATATCAATAATTACCCTTCGGTGAAAGGAATTGTAGAAAATGTGGCAGCTGTCAAATCGGCCATAGGTTCATTGGGGCAGGCTGCCGGGCAAAAACGTCGTGCGGGGCGTTTGTTGTTTGCCGCCAATGCGATAGGTTATGTCAATAGTTTACGTGATGCGTATGCCCGTTGTGAGCAGGTGTCTGGCAATTCCGACTATACGGTCATTCATATATTTGGAGGTCTTTGTGGCGGAACTGGTTCCGGTTCCATTATCGATGCCATCACGCAGGCAAGGAAAGCTTTCCCCAATGCCAAGATTTTGGTGTATGCCATGATTCCCGAAATGAACCTGCCGAAGAGTGATATGGACCAAGGCAGGTATTACCAAAACGGTTATGCGGCAATGAATGAATTGAATGCCTTGCAAGCGGGACGTTGGAATCCGCAGGATGTAACCGGCATGGGTGAACTAAAATTGTATAATGATCGGGTAAAAGGAGTTGCTGATGGCTTGACTATTTACAGTAATGTAAATGAAAATGGCCTGACCATTAATTCTTTGACCGAATTGCCTAAGATTGTGAGCGATTATGTTTTTGCCCGTATCTTTTTTGTGAACGAGGAAGATAATGTAAATGAAGACATTGTCCGTGCGTATAAATTTGAGAACATCGATGATTTTGCTTTGGAATATGACGAGACAGCCAATCCCGATGCAAGAGGTGAGAAACCAGTGGCGCGTACCAAAAAGTTAAATGCATTTGGCATCAAACGTGTGATGTATCCGGAGCTGCGCATTTTAAAGCACATTACTTATACAGTGGGCGAAAGTATCTTATACCAGTTCAAATATAACAATTGGCGAGAGAATCAAGGATTTGTGAATGAAGAAAAGAACAAGGATTATCGCAAGGAATACCTAAACAAGGATAATCTGTCCAAGTGGATGTTGGACGATACTCATCTGACGCTTGACAAGAAGATTTTGGAATCGGATGCTGATTACCCCATATTTAATACTTATTGGCATGATAAAGCCATAGCTTATGCCGAAGAAGCAAAGAAAGCAGATTGTCCGCTGAATGAGTTGGATAATATTATGGGGGAATTTTACGCGCAGCATTTTCGAGAAGAAGGTGTGGAACAGTTCTTTACAGGCAAAGAACGTGCCATTCCTGAAATGGCTCGTGAAATCCGGCATAAGATTGAAAGTGAATTGTTCGACAAGTGGAAATTAGGGGATGTTTCTATCGTGGAACTCCAAAAGGTTTCCAAGTTGTTGCTGGAACGGATGGGAGAAATCCGTGGCGAAATAGAAGCAAAAGCCAATGAAGAAAAGAACAACTATGATATTTGCGATCAAGATCGTGATGCCAATGTAAACGAATGGAGCCGCTTGGGTATCTTGCAGCGTATGGTAGGCAAGGGTGCCCGTTTGTATGGTGACCACCAGAATATCTTGACGGATTATTACACATCAAAAACATTGTTGGTGGCGTGGGAATTTGCCAAGAAGTTGGCGGCAAAGGTCTTTGTCGAATTAGGTAAGATGGATGCCGACATCTTGATGTTTGGCCAGAAAATTAATGATGCGATAGAGGAGACGGAAAAGTTGGTGACTGCCCAGCGAAAGGTGAACAAGGGTTTGGAAGATATGAAAGGCACCATTATTGAGGTGAGCGAAGACGAAACGATGAAGGAGTTCGAGGTAGACATCAAGATAGACAAGGTGGATATGCCGAACATTGCCCGTCAGTTACGTGAAACGATTCTTCCGCAAGAAGATTTTATTAATTTCGGTGTCTTGGCTAATTCTATCAGTGTGGATGATATCAAAGACGCGTTCGATGTGAAGTTGAGCCGGATAGTAAAAGCCAAACACGATGAAAAGACAGACAGTGAGCAGAAGGTGTTGGGATTGAATATCCTGACTCAGTTACAGCAGAAATTGAAGACGGATGATGACATAAAAGCGTTTGCCTCGAAGATTGTCAGCCAAAGCGGTGTTTATTTGAAGTTGAATAACGACCAAATCCAGTTGCACTTGCGTAACAATGAGGGGCCTCTTAGCCCGACAAACCCAGCCAGTACTTGTAAAAAAGCCATTTTAGTCTCTATCCCTTCGCCTGAAGAAAACGAGGGCTTGAAGAAGTTTGCAGACAAGCTGGAAATGGCGTTCAAGAATTCGTTCAATCAAAGTACAGCCCGTACTTCCATTATTGTCAACCGCAAGAGTCCGCGTAAAGACGAATTGTCTATCATTACCGTGGCTTATTGCTTCCCTATGCGTGCCATTGACTGGATGGCTCCTTATAAGCAGCGTTATGAACAATTCTTGCATACAGGGAATCCGTCTACGGATGCCAGCAATGCCATTCTGTTGCATAGCGAAGGAGATGGCAGTCAGTTTCCTTCTTTGTTTGCTGTGGATAATGCAGAAGAAATAGCAGCCCAAGCAGCAATGGAAGCCCAACGGAAATCTGCCGTTGCGCCACCTCCTCAACCTCCTATGTCTGGAGGTTCACCTGTACCACCCCCTCTTACTCCCCCTTCCATATCATTATTTATGGCCGTAGGAGGGCAGCAATATGGTCCTTACAATATGGATATGTGTAAGCAGATGGTTGTGGGAGGACAATTGACCCCTCAAAGTATGGTATGGATGGAAGGTATGCCAGCATGGGCAACAGCAGGAACGGTTCCGGCACTTCAAGCATTGTTTATGCCTCCTACTCCTTCATCGATGCCTCCTTTGCCTCCGACAGAAGGATCAGTTCCCCCTCCAATAATGTAAGAATAAGAATATAAACTTAAAAACAATAAGGTAATATGGTAAGATCTGGTAATTCGGAACATGTGCGTTTCAGGTATGGTATGTGCTTGAACGATAACTGTTCTAAATGTAAATCAAAAGAAGTTCAACAGATTTCAGTCCGTAAGGAATTTGTATGTGAGGAATGTGGAAAACCGTTACGTGAATGTCCACCACCCAAAGAAAGCAAGAAAGGAAGGATGATAGCGATTGCCGTAGCGGCCGTAATTGTCGTTGTAGCAGGGGTTATTTTTATACCTAAGTTGATGAATCAACCTAAAGAAGAACCTCAGATTGAGGTTACCGAAGAGACAGGAAATGCCCCAATGGCTATCGATTCGGTAAAAACGCAAGAAGATGAAAGTGTAGTTCTGGAGGGAACAGAACAAGAAGATGTGAAAACATCAGCTCAGGAAACCGCTGAAGAACCAGTAAAACCGACATCCCCTCAAATAAAGGATGGTTACGGAACGGTTAATTTGGGTTATGGTGTTTATACAGGCGACTTGAAGAACGGCAAGCCACACGGACATGGCAGAATCAAGTACTCGCAGCGTCATAAGATTGTAAATTCCAAAGATTTCGTGGCTAATCCTGGTGACGAATTCGAAGGTGACTTCCGAGACGGACGCGTGAGCGGTGGCATTGGCTACTGGTATCATGACGGGAATCAAACTGCCATAAAACCATGATGGCGAAAAGGATATTCCTTTGTGGAATGGTTTTGGCATTTGCCTGTATGGCAAGTGCCAAACCATCTTTTTACACTGAACGTTTGGAAGTGATAGCCCGTACTGTAGGAGTTAATGTGCCTGATAGTTTTGGAAAACAAGTAGTGATAGATGCGTTTTGTAAATACAACAGCAAGCCATTGAAGGTAAAAACCAATCGGTGGGGGGATGTATCGCACATAGGATATAAGCTATTTGATGAAACGGATGGTTCGTACGATTCCATGATACCTTTCTTCAATTTCATCGAACGCTATTTCTTGGAACTTGATTTGCAAATCGATGGGAGGACACCGGAGGAAAGAATTCATTTGGATAAAGTAAGATGTATTTCTGGAAACATTGCGATGCGCCATAAGGTAACTGATCAGACTGCATTCAGTGTGAAACACGTTGGAAGGAGGGAATACGAAATCCGATGGGTATTGGAAAAGGACACATTGAGATTAGTTGTTCCTGCCGATTGCCAGCTTATCATTGGGGCAAATGCCATTGAACTGGAACATATTTTCGAACGGAATGTAAGCCGTATTATACCAGTTCCATTGGTTTATGATTGGAACAACGAGAAATTGGCTTCTTCGGAAAAGGAAGACTTGGTTGTGAATGTAGGAAGCTACTTGAGCAATGAAATAAGGAGCGATCTTCATCTGCAGCAAGAAGGAGAGAAGCTGAAGTTACTGTTGGATGTGGAAAAACCAGTGGAAAGTATCAAGAATATATTGTTGACAGGCTGTTTCGTGCGTGACATACCGCTGGCCTTGACAATAAACCGTTACGGGTATAAAAAAACGGAATTGAGCATCACTTTGCAACAGTTTGTGGAATATTGCCGTATGGAAGGATGCAGCATGTATGTGGGAATAAAGACCCATACGGAAGAAAGGATTACGGCAACGGTTTTTGCATTGAATGATGAATTAGGATATAACCATGTCTTGGCTGTTGATTTCCCGATAGGCATACTGTCGGGAAAGCAGTCTGCTGTTTTAGGGACATCGTATGTCTATATACCCTTGCAAAATGTGACGGAGGATTTTTTTATGCAAGAAATTAAAGAGGGTCAATTATGAGAAAGAGTATATTAATTGCATTGTTGCTGCCATGCTGTATGGCGAGTATGGCGGATGATGTGGAAAGTGTGAAAAAACAGATTAATGGTGTCAAGAAAGATAGCCAGTACATTTATGCGGATGTCACTGCTTCCACGACAAAAGATGCCAAAGACCTCGCCGAGGAGGCATTGTATGCCAATATAAACGAATGGGCAGCCAATCAAAAGAAGTTAGGGAAATCTGTAAACACAGTCAAACCACATGAAGAAAAATGGGTTTCATTTGCCATACCTCGTGGGAATATGTTTCGTTCATTCATTTATGTAAAAAAGAGTGATCTTCTTCCTGAGGGGAATACAGAAACAGTTTCAGTAGCCTCAACCGCTTCCAAAGTCCCTGCTTCCCCCTCTGTAGTCACTCCGATCCCTGCGGTGGTGAAAGATGTGGCTGCATGTATGGAATACGATGAGTTGGCGGCAAAAATAACCCGTTTGAAAGAAGAAGGGAAAATCAGCAAATATGGCCGTTATGCCTCGCTTGATAATCCGCAGGATTATTATCTGGCTGTTTATAACCGCGAAGGAAAGATTGTGGCAGTATTGTCATCAGGTGCCAGTCGAATCAATGTGCGTACCGGCCAAGCAGATAGTGAGAAAAACTACAAAGGGTGTGGTGCCATTGGATTTAAAATCAATAATTGAGGGAAATTATGAGAAGTAAAATTATATGTATATGCTTGATGTTGTTGGGGTGTTATGCATCGGCTCGTTCGGCAGCCGTGACAGTAACGCTTACCGTAGATGAGATGACACCAGCCCCTGCTGCTTTGAAGACGGCAGAGCAGAATCTGGCTATCGTTTTGAGTGAAATCAATCGGGCTCAGAAGGCCAAGGAGATATTGACCACAAGTCATCTGCCCATGGATGATTTTTCATTGAAGTCACTTTTGCGCATTTGGGCGGTGACTCCTTTTTATTGTGATGACGCAGAAGTGGTAGAACGCTGCTGGGTATTTAAGGATGGTACGATGATGGTGAGTCATATACCGTTGATTATTACGCCAGAAGATGATAGTTTCGGGCTTGGTACTTACCAAGAAGCAGTTGTGGAGTTCGACCGGACTGGGAAACTGACCGATTTCCGTTTTGCGCTTGATGCACAGATGTCGGAAAGTATGGAACGATGTGGTTCTGTAGTAGATAAAGAGACACAGATGATTATCTTGCAATATGTAGAGCGCTTCCGTACGGCATATAATCAGAAAGACATCGCAACGATAGAGCAGATGTTCAGCGATGATGCCTTGATTATCACCGGAAAGGTCACGATGAGTCGGGCAAGCGAGATGCAGCCTGCCACGGCAAAAGTGGAATATACCAAGCAGGATAAACAGCAATACATCCGTAACCTGAAGTTGGCGTTTGCCCGCAACAAATGGATTGACGTGAAGTTCAGTCAGATAGGCGAAAATGGAGAGACAGGAGGATGTGGTGGTATTACGCGTTCTAAGATTGACCCTACGAAATACGGGGTACGCTTACGTCAGGAATGGCGGTCGAGTACGTATAGCGATGAGGGATACTTGTTTTTATTATGGGAGTTTCCCGATGACGGAGGAAATCCTATCATCCATATCCGTACGTGGCAACCTCAATGGGTAGGCGGAAAAGAGCAAGCCCCCGATGATGACATTTCCACATTGGGAGCATTTGATTTGTAATAACCATAAAAAAGAAAGAGTATGAAGAAAACAGTCTGTTTGTTTATCTTGGCGGTTATGGTATGCGTGACTGCCATGGCACAGTCTCAATACATTTCCATAAAGCGGTTGGAAAAAGAAGACCGCGAAGCCAGTTTGGCAGGAATGGGAGGTTTCTTGATTTATTCGAAACGAAGCGACTTGGTCATCAGATTGACGAATGTGAAGAATCCTATCATCAAACGACACGGCATCAGGGAAGATGGTTTGTATGAATATTCCATAAAAGTTGCTCCGGAAGAGACCGACCATCCGAAATTGGAAATCAGCAAGCGTGGCGATGTATATAGTGTTCCGGAAGTGTTGAAACTTAAACCCGATTATTATCAGGCCTATTTGATAGAGGAAGTTGAGAATCCTATCCGCTTGGAAGACCAAACTCGGCCTCAAGATGCTATATTGGACGCAAAGTTGGCTGAAGTGGAAATTGAGACCACGATACAAGATTTGCAAGTTGTCTATTCAGATTCTTTGCACGCTACGATGGAAACCAAGCTAAAGGAAGGTGATAATAGTATTTCTGTGATTTCCATCAAAATACCCATTGCGAACCTGAAAAATGTAGAAGCAAGATTGGCTGGGGCGCAAAAAAAATGTGATGAACTTTATGACAAAATGCTGAATAACAAGACTTCCAAAGAAGAAGAACAAGAATATGACCGATTGAATGAAGAAGAAATTCCAGCTTTGAAGTCTTTGTTGACAGAGATGAAAACAATTGAAGTGTTTGCCCAAGGAACCAATCGTCTTCCGATTAGTTTGGAGGGTATCAGCCCGAGAAGCAAATTCCGTTATGGGGTTTTACTGTTAGTAAAACCGGAATATGTAACAGAGTATGATGCAAGGTTGGCAGAAGGTGTCCGGCAATGGAATAACCGTAATTATGAAAATGCAAAAGGTGAATTTCTGAAAGCGTTGGCTGCAAAAGATGCACCAGAGGATAAGTCGTTGGTTCAGGCGAATATAGCAGAATGTGATTCTTGCATACGTTACTTTAGAGCCGCTGATTATGCTTTAAGCCGTATGGCTGAATTGAAGGAAAAGGGCACTGCCACCCAAAGTAAGGTGCAAGAATACGCCTCGGCTGCTATTACATTTATAACGAACTTGAACAATTATAATCCTTGTGAGTTCTATTCCAACATTCTTGCAAAATTGGAAGCTATGGTAGAGAATATGCCATTGGTGGTCAAGTTTACAGTGATGCAATGGATTGATGACGGTGCTGGGTTAAGGCAAGGAGGCGGAAGGGCGCAAGTGGAACTGTGGGCTAACGAAGGTTTTAGTCACCCTTCTCCCAAAGAATACCAGTCTGAGCGGCGTTTCAAGAAACATGTGGGCGATGATGTATTTTGCAAGAAATTGGGCGAGACGGGAGCGGATGGAACTTTAGTGGTCAATTTCGACCGTAAAGCGTTGCCCAAAGGCATTTTCTTCCATGCCGAAGGAGATAATACCATTAAGTACATTCGGATGCAGGACATCATACGCAATTCGAAGGACGATTATCAGATGCGTCAATTCCGTACCAGTTTATGAGAAAAGGATTTTTCTCCATACATAATAATTAAAAATCAAACAAATGAAAAAGACAACATTATTTTGCAAGGCACTGATGCTGGTGGTCTTGATGTGTGTAGGAAGCCAAGCTTCGGCACAGGGTTTCTTGAACAAATTGAAAAAAGCTACGGACAAAGTGACGGAGACGGTTTCTTCGGTCACGGGTTCTTCTGATGCGGCAGCCGATACGGCTACGGTAAAAATACAATGGGATAAATTGCCGGAATACAAAGCGGAGCTGGTATATCTTCTTGATTCTATATCAGGAGATACATTGAGAAACGAAGATGGTACGGCACAATTCCGTGTTGTATTGAGAGACCAGTTTGGCAATTTGCGGACTCCTGCTACGGTAAAAGCACAACAGAAAATCGTGAATGATGCGGTTGCATCGATTCTTATTAAAGTGGGTAGCGGTGCTCTTATCGGCGGCTTGACTAAAGGTGGGAAAGGCGCTGCTATCGGAGCAGGTGCAGGTGCCGTTGCGAGTGCCGGGGATATTGCACAGGCTACCAAATGGAAGAAAGTATTGAAACAGCAAGAAAAGTTATTGGAAGCATATAATGAGAATTTCACGGAAGAAGGAAAACCGAAAGATGCTTCTATGGATCCTACTCAAATAGGGGATCTCTCTTTAAATAAAGCACAGGCAAAAAGTCAGTCTGCTTATACAGTCATGGCAGAAATGGAAGATGCTAAAGACTATGAATCCAATCCGGATGCTTGGAAGTTATAAATTAGATAAGCATACTTATAGAAAAATCCGATAACAAAAAGGAGGAGGCAATCATGATGACATTGTCTTCTCCTTTTTTAATGTTATCATAATCAATCTGAAATAACGAGATACACACAGAAAGAGTAGCATTGTAGGTGAAAAAACTTCCCCCAAATTCTTGCTCGTCTCCACAAAACTACATATATTTGTGATATCAAAATAATATCATATTAAATACATGCTTATGGAAACGAAAGAAACAATTTTCAAGGGATTCAAGATGAACGGATTCGCTATGCTGTTCATACATTTAATCATTGTCAGTGCCGCCATCGCCGCTTGCTTTATCGAAGGAAGCGAAGCGATGTGTGGAGTGGGAACTCTGCTTTCCATCGTATGGTGCATCCTGTTTGCGGGCTATATGCAATTAGAGCCCAACGAAGCACGCGCCATGGTGTTTTTCGGAAAATACAAAGGGACATTCAAGGAGACCGGATTCTTCTGGGTCAATCCCTTCCTCAACAAGAAAAAGCTCTCGCTCCGCGCCCGCAACCTCGACGTAGAGCCCATCAAAGTAAACGACAAGATAGGCAACCCCATCCTCATCGGGCTGGTATTGGTATGGAAGCTGAAAGACACCTACAAGGCGATGTTCGAAATCGATTCGCAAACGATGGCATCGAGCGGGAAAGAAGCAGCAGCCAATGCGGGCAATGCCATAGCCAGCCGCATGAACGCGTTCGAGAATTTCGTGAAAATACAAAGCGATGCCGCCTTGCGCCAAGTGGCAGGGCAATATGCTTATGATGACAATGAAGGCGAAACCAGCGAACTGACCCTGCGTTCGGGAGGTGAAGAAATCAACGAACAATTAGAACAGAAACTGAACGAACGCCTTGCCATGGCTGGAATGGAAGTGGTAGAAGCACGTATCAATTACTTAGCATACGCTCCTGAAATTGCAGCCGTCATGCTTCGCCGCCAGCAGGCTTCCACCATCATCAGCGCACGCGAGAAGATTGTAGAAGGAGCGGTGTCTATGGTACACATGGCACTCGACAAATTAGAGAAAGACCAGATTGTAGAACTGGACGACGACAAGAAAGCAGCCATGGTGAGCAACCCCTTAGTTGTATTGTGTGCCGACGAATCCGCCCAACCGGTATTGAACACCGGCACATTGAACCATTAATTTACCAACTCAATTCCTATGGCTAAGAAAGAAAGCACGACAAAAAGTTTTGTCCTGCGAGTAGACGCGGAAACGATGGATGCCATAGAGAAATGGGCAGCCGATGAATTCCGCAGCACCAACGGACAACTGCAATGGATTATCAACGAAGCCTTGCGCAAAAGCGGCAGGCTAAAGAAAGGGAAACGTACGTGAGTTCGGGATAATAAAGTTCTAAAAAAGATAGGTAATCACAAGTATTTTTCGTAACTTTATATCTGACAAATAACAAGTTAATGAAATAATGCCATATGATTACCCAAGACAAAATTACGAATATTTTCTGTACTTTGGATGAATTTAGTAAGAAATTTGATGCGGAAGCAGCCAAAGGCGAGCTTAAACAATCTGTGTCTCTGTATTTATTTTTCAGCCATAAATCAGAGATTAAAATATTTTTCAACCATATCCTTGAGCTGATGCGGGGATAGATTTGCGATTCCAACCGATTCTATAAGTGAAAACTCTTCCTTATTTTTACCTATAACAAACTTCCGTTCCCGACCGTCTATTTCGGCAAGCAAATGAAAGTTTCCCTTATATGCTTGCTCCACACGGATATTCTTTACGACATGTCCGTTTATTAAGACTTCGAATGTACGGGTTATTTCTTCCAACTCTCCCCAAGATTTCAAATGACCGACTATGGTAGTTTCCACACGCCCTATCCATTGCTCTGTCACACCACATTGAGTAGCAACCGTGCGGAATTGTTTTAAAGCATTAACAATATCCCGTATGATTGCATCAGGCCGACGTATGCCATTGTCTTTAGCAAACTGAATAACATCATCGCGCGTAATATCCCGAAGTTTTGCCCTAATATACATGCAATGTTCTTCATTGGGCAAAAATCCTCCGCTGTCAACGATATAAGTCATATCGTATGCCGGAGACAAACGCCACGCACCATCCTCACTCATAACAAATGAAAAATTCTTATTATGGTCGTCCGTGTTGTTTGCCAAGACATTAAAGACCATCCTGCGGAATACCTCATTACAATCAGTTTCAGGCAAATGGAGCTTGCGGCACACTGCAATCAATTGTTCGTAACTATCCGTATCGGGACTAACAGCAGCCAAAGTTTGTATGTGAACCTTCTTGCCATCCTTACGGTCAAAGCGTTTGGTCATGAAATGATTATTCCCATCCACCTGATATAATTCCGAAGGCATCATATTGATGCCTGCCATAGTAGCCAATTCATAATAAGCCATTTCCAACTCTGCCGAACAATAGTGTGAATTACCAAATTTAACCAAGAAGTAATCAAAATCCTCCAAGCCGGAAATCTGCCCGCTACGTATCTCTCCATTCTTCCGATTAATGGCAACAATGGCTTTAGGTTGACGCCCACCAGCAGAAGTACCAACCGTAAGCAAAGACTGCATTGTAATCGACTCTTCGGGCAAGATTCTGGCATTTGCCCTTTCCGTAAATATTCGTTCCGCTAAATTGGCTAACGACTTAATATCTATCTTTTCCGCCTTGCGTTCTCTCGAAACCTCAGGCAAAAACTCCAAGGCTCCCATTCCACGTTTCCCTATAAATGAAAGCTTGTCAAGAGGAGTAATATCTGCATTGGACAGGTGATTCTGTTGACGCCACAAATCAAACAATTGATTTCCCCAAGCGTCAGGCAACGAATCGGCAACGAACGATGGCAACTTTTGATAGATTTTGGCATCTTCTCCCCAAATAGGTGTAAGTCCTCTTACTCCATTAATAGGTGCTACCAACGGAAATATATCCAAGCCTTTCTTTAAGAAGACCGGATTATACATAAAGTAAGATAACCTGCGTCTGCCATCCCAAGCTAATCTGCCAATTTCTTCACCCCAAAGAATCACTTTTAGAGACTGTACCATAAGTTTATGCTATTTAGAATGTCTGACACGTTGCGCCTTTTTATCATCCTTACGCATCAGATAAGGAGATTCAGGCAGTTCGGGAAGAATATAATCTATCGTATTAATCTGCCCGACTGTTTTTAGCAATACAATAAAGGTTGACAATGAAATATTACCGGCTGTACCATTTTCAAATTTATGGATGGTTGTAAGCCCGATACCTGATTGCTCCGAAACGTCTTTTTGAGTAAGATTGCAACGTATTCTGTATTCTTTAAACCGGGTACCCAACAGTCTGACAAGCTCTGGAGTGGAGTATTCATAAAAATCTTTCATATCATCTGCATTTATATATCACTATAATGATAATTAAGCATGTAATTACCCATTAACTTTCACCATAATGAAGATTATAAATGCAAATATACAGAATTTACTTGAAGCAAACTATTTTTCTGGGAAAAGTTTAATAATCAAACGACAATAATTGATTGACGGCTCTTTCATTTAAAATGCTACGCATTAGCCAAATACCTGTAGGGGCAGGGTTTGCCTGCCCGAATGCGTCCACAGATATATCCGTTGATGTATCAGGGCGGGCAAACCCCGCCCCTACGGTTAAATGGAAGAGCCGTAACCTCAATAAAGCTTTATTCGAAACGGATGGAACGTGCCGGAAGAATACGGCTGATGAGATAAGAAGGCCCGACCAACATCCATACGGATACAACCAATGTGCCTATATTCAGCAACAGCCATACCCACACATTCAACTCGATAGGTACAGCATCGATGTAATATACCGCAGGGTCTAATTTTATCGGATGAAAGAAGTATTGCACACCGCAACAAGCCAACGCTAAAACATTCCCCCACAACATGCCTTTGCGGATTAAAAACACGGCAAGCGTCAGAAACACCTTACGGACAGATGTATTATCCGCCCCCAAGGCTTTCAAAACACCTATCATATTGGTGCGTTCTAAAATAATGATAAGCAATCCGGATATCATGGTGAAGCCTGCTACGCCTACCATCAGAATAAGAATCACCCACACATTGACATCCAATAAACCGAGCCAGGCAAAAATCTGAGGATAAACCTCTTCTACCGTTTGCGAATAATATTTTCCTCCATATTTATCAGTCCGTTCATTGAAAAACAGAAGCAATTGCTCATTGGTTTCATTCAAACGGGCATAATCATCTACACTGACCTCCAATCCTCCTACCTGCCCCTCTTTCCAAGAGTTCAAACGCACCACCGTACGCAAGTCGGTCAGCAGAAACAAATCATCATACGAGGAAAAATTAGTCTGGTAAATGCCCGCAACGGTCAAACGGCGTGCCCGGACATTGTTTTCTACATAATAAGTATAGAGTTTATCCCCGACTTTGACGCCTAACCGGTCTGCAATAGCCTTCGAGACCAACGCTTGAGAAGAAGAAACCGAATCGGTAAAAACAGGGATTTCGCCTTCAATCAAATGACGCTGAAGAAAAGACATGTCATACTCCTGCCCTACTCCCTTCAGCACAATCCCTTGGAAATTATCGGAAGTCATAATCATGCCGGGCTTGGTAGCATAACGCTGCACATGCTTCACGCCCGGCATATCTTTCAAAATCGACATCAGGCTATCATCGCCTACAATGGGAGTCACCTGATACGACTGCGCCTCATCCAAGCTCGTAATCAGGATATCCGAGCCTAACCCGATAACCTTATCGCGCACTTCATGCTTAAATCCGATGACTACCGCCACCGAAATAATCATGACCGCCAAGCCTATAGCAATTCCTGCTATAGCGATACGGACCGCCGGCTTCGAGACACTCTTTTCGCCTTCCTCCTTGTTCTTATAAATGCGGCGCGCGATGAAAAGTTTCCAGTTCATGGTCAATCGTCTACCCGTCCGGGATAAGCCTCCAATGCTTTACGAAGCACAAACAAGGCACGCACCAAATCTTCCTTCTTCAACACATACGCCAAACGTACTTCGTTCTGACCGGCACCCGGCGTAGTATAGAATCCTGCCGCAGGAGCAAGCATGACGGTTTCGCCTTCGTAATTAAAGTCACTCAAGCACCACGCACAGAACTTCTCGCTATCGTCTACCGGCAATTTGGCTACGGTATAGAAAGCACCCATCGGTATCGGCGAATAAACTCCGGGGATGCGGTTCAGCCCGTCAATCAAGCACTTGCGCCGCTCTACGTATTCATCGTACGTCTCGCGCGTGTATTCTTCCGGTTCATCTAAAGAAGCTTCTGCCGCAATCTGCCCAATCAACGGAGGACTCAGACGAGCCTGACAGAACTTCATAACCGCCTTACGCACTTCCTTATTCTTTGTTATCAAGGCACCGATACGGATGCCGCATTCCGAATAACGCTTCGAAACCGAATCAATCAGCACCACATTCTGCTCGATGCCTTCCAAGTGGCATGCCGAAATGTAAGGCGAGCCTGTATAAATAAACTCACGGTACACTTCGTCCGAGAACAGGAACAAGTCGTATTTCTTCACCAAGTCGCGTATCTGGTTCATTTCGCGGCGTGTATAAAGATAACCGGTAGGATTATTCGGATTACAAATCAGGATTCCTTTCGTCCGTTCGTTAATCAGCTCTTCAAACTTCTCTACCTTCGGCAAAGAGAATCCTTCTTCAATGGTAGTCGTGACCGTCCGGATAACCGCACCCGCCGATATGGCAAAAGCCATGTAATTGGCGTATGCCGGTTCGGGGACAATGATTTCATCTCCCGGATTCAAGCAACTCATGAAAGCAAACAATACAGCTTCCGAGCCGCCTGTAGTCACGATAATATCATCGGCATCCAAATTGATGTCGTACTTCTTATAATATCCTACAAGCTTCTCACGATAGCTGCGGTAGCCTTGGCTCGGACTATACTCTAAAACCGTACGGTCTATATGGCGAATCGCTTCAAGGGCCGCTCGCGGAGTGGGAAGGTCTGGCTGACCGATATTCAGGTGATATACATGAATTCCTCTCTCCTTAGCAGCTTCTGCCAACGGTGCCAACTTACGAATCGGCGACTCCGGCATTTCATTTCCTCGAATGGATATATGTGGCATAAAATATATGAATTTAAAATATGGTCGCAAAGATAAACCGAAAGAATAAAACCCGCAAACATTTCTGCCGAAATAAATGCTATCCTAACCTTAAACAGGGACTAAACTCTATCAAAAAACATAAAAACAGCCCCCCTTTCTATCGGCTTTTTCAGAAAAAGCCCGTATATTCGTCCTTTGTTAATAGTCGCCTTCATTTTAACTTAATAATTATGGATTTATACTTACTTATCTTCACTACCGGAACATACAATGCAGAACAAACGTACGAGAGCCATAAAGAATTATTCATTGCACTCGAAAAACATTTCACCCTGCATTTGGTAGATTACGTAAAAGCAGAAACAATTCCTGCTAATGCATACAAGATGGTCTTCATCGGAAGCGGAGGCGTAGAAGACAAAGTAATCCAGAACTTCAGCAGTTTTTCCTATCCTATCACGATATTGACCGACGGACTGAACAACTCACTTGCCGCAGCATGTGAAGTATCGGCTTGTTTCGGATATAAAGATATGAAAGTACGCATCATTCATGGGAACGTATCCGAAATGGTAGAGCAAGTATTGATTCATCATTGCGCTTTTGCAGCCAAACGCTCGTTAAGAGGAAAACGAATTGGCGTAATAGGCACACCGGCACCTTGGCTGGTAGCCAGCCATGTAGATTACCTATTGGCAAGCCAACGCTGGGGAGTGACGTATGTAGACATTCCCATCGAAGAGGTCTTCAAACGCTTCTACACCATCACCGATGATGAAATCGGTATGCAGGCCTCTATCTTTGCCAACCGTGCCAAAGCTTGTCAAGACGCAACACCAGACGACCTTTTGCGGGCTATGAGGCTCTATAAAGCTGTAAAAGATATATGCGCCGAACAGAAACTGGACGCCGTGACTTTATCCTCTAACCAATGTATCAATCAATTGAATGCCACCGGGAATGTAACCGCCGCCTTATTGACCGACGAAGGCATTCCGGCAGGAGGCGAAGGCGACTTGCAAACGATTATGACCATGCTGATGGCGTATGCCGTAACAGGCAAACCCGCATTTATGGGGAATCCTTCTTTCATCGACCGCAAACGGAACGAACTGATTCTGGCACATTGCTCCGTCCCTACAAAAATGGTAGACGAGTTCATCATCCGCGACCATTTCGAAACCGGACGAGGCATCGGCTTGCAAGGACTGATGCACGAAGGGGATATCACCTTATTTAAATGTGGCGGGGAATGCCTGGACGAATATTACGTATCGGAAGGATATCTTGTGGAAAACACCAATCTCATTTCGGCATGCCGGACTCAATTCCGCTTGAAAATGAATAAGCCGATAGACTATTTCCTCAACAACCCGATAGGGAACCACCACGTCTTGATACAAGGCCGCCATGCCGCTGCCCTACAGGAATTTATGCAACTGAACCGGTGTAAGTTGAGGGAATAAGCGAGAAATTGAGAATTGAAAATTGAGTATTAAAAATTACGGTGCCGCATGGATAATTTTCAATTTTCGATTTTCAACTTTCGATTTTTAATGTACATTTGCAAGAAATTAATCTCATAAAAAGAATACAATTATGATGCATAACTGGTTCGAATGCAAAATCCGCTACGAGAAAATAGCGGAAAACGGCATGAACAAAAAAGTGACAGAACCCTACTTAGTAGACGCGTTGAGCTTTACCGAAGCCGAATCGCGCATTATCGAAGAAATGACACCGTTTATCAGCGGAGAATTTACTGTATCGGATATCAAACGTGCCAACTATAGCGAACTCTTCCCTTCAGAAGAAGAAGCCGCCGACCGCTGGTTCAAGTGCAAGCTCTATTTCATTACCTTAGATGAAAAGAGCGGGGCGGAAAAGAAAACAGCCACCAACGTACTGGTACAAGCAGCCGACTTGCGTGACGCCATAAAGAAACTGGATGAAGGGATGAAAGGCTCCATGGCAGATTATGTAATCGCATCCGTGGCTGAAACCGCGATTATGGATGTCTACCCCTACTCTGCCGAGCCTGACGTGAAGCCGGAATTTCCAGATGCAGACAAAAGATAACGCCTAACCCACGAATCCGATTATATAACAAGCCTATGGACATTCAGACCAATCTACGAAACGTGCTTGCCGAACTCCCCGAAGGAGTCCGGCTGGTAGCTGTCTCTAAATTCCATCCTGCCGAAGCCATCGAAGAAGCATACCGTGCAGGACAACGGATTTTCGGAGAAAGCAAAGAGCAGGAATTGTCCGAGAAATACAAAGTACTACCCAAAGATATCGAATGGCACTTTATCGGACATCTGCAAACCAACAAAGTCAAATACATCGCCCCCTACATCACCCTTATCGAAGCGGTAGATTCTTATAAGCTTTTGGCGGAAATCAACAAGCAAGCCGGGAAACACGGAAGGATTATCCCGTGCTTGCTCGAAATACATGTCGCGCAAGAAGAAAGCAAATACGGATTCACTCCTGAAAGTTGCAGAGAAATGTTAGCATCTGGAGAATGGAAAAACCTGAATAATGTCCGTATTGCCGGAGTAATGGGCATGGCAACCAATACCGATGACGAAACCCAAATAGAACAAGAATTCCGTACGCTAAAAGCGTTGTTCGACGAATGGAAGCAAATCTTCTTTGCCAACGAACCTTCTTTTAAAGAAATTTCAATGGGAATGTCGCACGATTACCGGATTGCCGTACGGGCAGGAAGTACATTAGTACGGGTAGGAAGTAAAATATTCGGAGAAAGAAACTATATTAAATAATACCATTATGGCACAATTGAAAACCACATTCGCAGGACTTACACTGAACAACCCGATTATCGTCAGCAGTTCAGGATTAACAGACAGTCCGGAAAAAATCAAGAAACTGGAAGAGGCAGGGGCAGGAGCAGTAGTACTGAAATCAGTATTCGAAGAACAAATCACCCTTCAGGCTGGCGCAATGCATGGATATGGAACTCCCGAAGCCGATGACTACCTGAATGCATACATCCGTTCACATACGTTGAACGAACACATCAGCCTGATAGAGGAAACAAAAAAAGCATGTGCCATTCCCGTTATTGCCAGCATCAACTGCTATAGTGATAACGAATGGACAGATTTTGCCAAATTAATGGAGAAAGCAGGGGCAGATGCACTGGAAATCAATATTCTTTCGCTTCAGACCGAAAAAGACTACATTCCCGGAAGCTTCGAACAACGCCACATCAACATTTTGCGCCATGTGAAGAAAGAAGTGCATATTCCCGTCATCATGAAGTTAGGAAGCAACTTCACGAATCCGGTTGCCCTGATAGAACAATTGTATGCCAACGGTGCGGATGCTGTTGTACTATTTAACCGTTTTTATCAGCCAGACATTGATATTGACAACTTTACCTTCGGCAGCACAAACAGAATGAGTACCGAACAAGAACTTGCCGACCGTTTGCGTTGGACAGCAATAGCCTCAGCCACTGTGCCACAATTAGACTATGCCATATCTGGAGGAATACACAACGGCAAAGGACTTATCAAAGCGATTTTAGCAGGAGCTTGCGCTACAGAAATTTGTTCAGCCATTTATCAAAACGGTCCTGAAACTATAAAGGCAATGTTAAACGAATTGACTGAATGGATGAACTCCAAAGGCTTTCATACACTGACACAATTCAAAGCTAAAATGAATGCCAAAGCTGCAGGTGAGATAAATCCTTTCGAACGCACGCAATTCATGAAATATTACAGCAACTACACAGAATGATCTCTTTTCTTGCATTTTTAAAGAGAATGACAAAAAGCCTAAACAAGACAAAGAATTTGACCATTTCCGTTGCATAGGTAAGAATAAAAAGATATATTTGCACATTATTGCACGATTTGTGCATCAAACACATTCGAATATATGGAAAAAAGTTTCTTAGCCTTCGTAGAGCAGAGCATCAAACAGAATTGGGATTTAGACGCACTGACTGATTACAAAGGTGCTACCTTACAATATAAAGACCTAGCACGGAAAATAGAGAAGTTGCACATTCTGTTAGAAGAAAGCGGAGTCCAACCAGGTGACAAAGTCGCCATTTGCGGACGGAATAGTTCGCATTGGGGAGTGGCTTTCTTGGCTACATTGACATACGGCGCAATCGCCGTACCCATCTTACATGAATTCAAGTCAGATACGATACACAACATCGTCAACCACTCTGATGCCCGCCTGCTCTTTGTGGGCGACATGGCATGGGAAAGCCTCAACGAAGCCGAGATGCCCGCCTTGGAAGGCATTATCCTGATGACCGACTTCACCCTGTTGGTATGCCGAAGCAAGCAACTGGAATATGCCCGCGAGCATCTGAACGAAATGTTCGGACGCAAATTCCCGCGCAATTTCCGACGCGAACACGTCTCCTATCGGCGTGATGACCCGGAAGAATTAGCTATCATCAACTATACATCGGGCACCACCAGCTTTTCGAAAGGAGTCATGCTCCCCTACCGTTCATTATGGTCGAACACTCAATTCGCTTTCGAAGTGCTCCCGCTCCAACCGGGCAACCGGGTCGTATCCATGCTTCCCATGGCACACATGTACGGGCTTGCCTTCGAGTTTTTGTACGAAATCTGTTGCGGATGCCATGTCTATTTCCTCACCCGTATGCCAAGTCCGAAGATTATCGCTCAGGCATTTACCGATGTGAAGCCCCATATTGTCATCGCCGTTCCACTGATTATCGAAAAGATTATCAAGAAAAACGTGCTTCCGAAAATGGAGACATTCAAGATGAAGATGCTAATGAAGCTCCCCATTATCAACGACAAGATAAACGAAGCCGTACGCGAGCTTTTGGTGAAAGGATTCGGCGGACAATTCTATGAAATCATTGTAGGAGGAGCCGCATTCAATAGCGAAATAGAAACTTTCCTGAAAGGGCTTGACTTCCCTTATACGGTAGGCTATGGCATGACCGAATGCGGTCCGATTATCAGTTATGAAGACTGGAAAAATTTCCGTCCAGGTTCATGCGGGAAAGCTGCCCCTCGCATGGAAATACGGATAGACAGCCCAGACCCGCAATATACGGTGGGCGAAATTCTGGTGCGCGGCGATAACGTCATGTTAGGCTATTACAAGAATCCGGAATCAACCGCACAAGCCATAGATAAAGACGGATGGCTGCACACTGGCGATTTGGGAATAATGGATGCCGACGGTAATCTCTTTATCAAGGGACGAAGCAAGAATATGCTATTAGGACCATCGGGACAAAACATCTATCCGGAAGAAATCGAAGAACAATTAAATAACCTGCCTTATGTAGCGGAATGCATCGTAATCCAACAAAAAGACAACAAATTGGCAGCACTCATTTATCCAGACTTTGAAGCTGCCTACGCACAAGGCATGAGTGATAAGGATATCGAAAACCAAATGGAAGAAAACCGCACGACATTAAATGCTGCCCTTCCTTCTTATTCGCAGATATCCGTAATACGAATCTATCCGGAAGAATTTGAAAAAACTCCTAAGAAGAGCATCAAACGCTTCCTGTATCAAGACGTTAAATGAAAAGAAAGCACATGAAAACAAATATGATAGCGGCAGGATTATTTTTATTCTGCCTGCTTTTTACAACGACATCACCGCTATTTGCACAATCTCATTCACATAAGAGACCGAAAAAAGGCATCAATCTTGCCTTGAATATTACAAACAAGAAAAAACAACCTTCACGCACATACCTGAATCTCGGTATTATTAGCAACTACAGTTGTCTGAACGGATTGGGCATCAATGCAATCTCCAGTGTCACACACTACCACACCAAAGGATTCCAACTGTCAGGGCTGACCAATATCACAGGTCTGCATACCAAAGGCTTCCAATTGTCAGGAATAGCCAATATAACAGGAAGAAATTCCAATGGAATTATCTTAAGCGGATTGATGAATGTCAATGGAGGTTCACAAAACGGATTTGCTTTTTCCGGTATTGGAAATATGACCGCTAAAAGCCAACGTGGGGTAATTATCAGCGGATTGATTAATATTGCCAATGAACGGTCCAGCGGAATGCTCCTGTCTGGCATTGCCAACGTATCAAAACAAGAACAAAGTGGGCTTATGGTAAGCGGGTTGCTGAATGCCAGTGGAGATACTGTCAGAGGGCTGCAACTTACCTCACTGCTTAATATTGCCGGAAAAGCCAATAACGGCATCCAACTTGCTGCCTTAGGCAATATAAACACTACTAACCGAGGAGCACAAATCGGAATAAGCAATTATAGTGCAGAAAATAAGGGAGTACAAATCGGCATTGCCAACATAGCTGGAGAAGGATGCAAAGGGTTACAATTCGGAATCGTCAACGTAAGTGCTGATAGTCTTTCCCACCAAATAGGGTGCATCAACATCACACCTCAAACCCGTGTCCAGCTATTAATATCAAGCGGAAATTTAAACAAGGTGAATATCGCCGCACGATTCAAGAACCGCTATACTTATACCGAACTGGGCGGAGGAGCTTATTATTTTGACCTCGACCATGATTTATCTGCCTCAGCTTTTTACCGTGCAGGACTTTATTATCCCATTCTATCCCGATTAGAAATCAGTGCCGATGCCGGATTCTACCATATTGAGACCCTTGACAACAAACACAACGGATATCCTGCACGAGTATATGCCTTACAGCCCCGACTGAATCTGGAATACCGGATTACTAAAAAATTAGGTTTCTTTGTATCAGGAGGTTATTGCTGGACCCGCCAATACAAGCATAACCATACATTTGAACGTAAAGGAACGTTTGAAGCCGGATTGGTCTTATTCTAAAAACTAATAAATAAAAAAAAAGCGGCTTCCTTATTGGCTGAAAATAAATACCGCATCAATGAAATCTGTTATATGGTAGGGTTCAACAATCCGTCTTATTTTACTAAATGTTTTCAAAAGCAGTTCGGAATGAAGCCAGGAGAGTTCATAAACAACTCTTCGAAGGATATTTTGCCAGATATATTAGGAAATCAACAATAATTCGCTATTTTTGCAAAAACTAAAAGAAACAAGAGTAAAAAAGCATGAATGTAGCGATTATCAAATACAATGCGGGAAACATCTTCTCGGTAGATTATGCCTTACGCCGGTTAGGAATAGAACCGGTAATCACTTCCGACAAGGAACTCATCCGGAAGGCGGATAAAGTCATCTTTCCGGGAGTAGGTGAAGCCCAAAACACAATGGAATACCTTCGGGCACATCAATTAGACCAATTGATAACCGGTTTAAAACAACCCGTGCTGGGTATTTGCCTGGGCATGCAATTGATGTGCCGGCATTCGGAAGAAGGCGATGTCCCGTGTTTGGGCATCTTCGATACCGATGTCAAACGTTTCCAGCCAGCCCGGCATGAAGACAAAGTGCCCCACATGGGATGGAACACCATCCAATGCACCGATAAGGAACTATTCAAAGGCTTCGGTAAAGACGAGTTTGTCTATTTCGTCCATAGCTATTATGTTCCGCTAAACGATTTTACGGCTGCACAGACCGATTACATTCTGCCTTTCAGCTCTGCCCTGCATAAAGACAATTTCTATGCCACTCAGTTCCATCCTGAAAAGAGCGGAAAGACCGGCGAACGTATATTACAGAACTTTTTAAATTTAGCATACTGACATGATAGAGCTTATCCCTGCCATCGACATTATAGACGGAAAATGTGTACGCTTGTCACAAGGAAACTACGATTCAAAGAAAGTCTACAACGAAAATCCGTTAGAGGTTGCCAAAGAGTTTGAAGCATACGGCATCCGGAGACTTCATGTAGTCGACTTAGACGGAGCGGCATCCCAACATGTAGTCAATTACCGTACCTTGGAACAGATAGCCACCCAAACCTCGCTCATCATTGATTTCGGCGGAGGCATCAAGACTTCGGGCGACATTGAAATAGCGTTCGATAGCGGTGCCGAAATGATAACATTGGGAAGTGTGGCGGTAAAACATCCGGAATTATTCGATGAATGGCTACAAACTTACGGGAACGAGAAAATTATCTTAGGCGCGGACGTTAAGGATAACCGCATCGCTATCAACGGATGGAAAGAAGAAAGCCCGCAGGAACTGATGCCTTTCCTAAACCAACATATAAATAAAGGTGTAACGAAAGTGCTCTGTACGGACATCAGCCGCGACGGGATGCTGAAAGGACCTGCACTCGATTTATATCGCAGCATCATGGAAGCCCATCCCGAACTGCACCTGATAGCCAGCGGAGGCATCAGCGGCATGGAAGACATCCTGAAACTGGACGAAGCTGGCATTCCCGCTGTGGTATTCGGAAAAGCGATTTATGAAGGACGGATTTCTCTAAAAGAGTTAAGCCGCTATATAATATAATAAGGAGACACGACATGTTAGCAAAACGCATCATACCTTGCCTGGATATCAAAAACGGGCAGACCGTAAAAGGCACTAATTTCGTCAACTTGCGCGAAGCGGGAGACCCGGTAGAATTAGGTCAACTATATAGTGACCAGGGTGCAGACGAACTGGTTTACTTGGACATTACAGCCAGCCACGAAGGACGGAAAACATTCACCGACTTGGTAAAACGCATCGCCGCATGCATCAATATCCCGTTTACCGTAGGCGGAGGCATTCACGAACTAAGCGATGTAGAACGCCTGTTAGGTGCCGGAGCTGATAAAGTCTCGGTTAACTCTTCCGCTATCCGAAACCCGCAACTCATCGATGACATTGCCCGCCATTTCGGTTCGCAAGTGTGTGTCGTGGCGATTGATGCCCGCCAGACTCCAGAAGGCTGGAAATGCTATTTGAACGGCGGACGAATCGAGACCGACAAGACCTTATTCGATTGGGCACACGAAGCCAACGAACGAGGTGCCGGAGAAATACTCTTCACCAGCATGAACCATGATGGAGTAAAAAACGGCTATGCCAATGAAGCCTTGGCTACCCTTAGCGATAAACTGACCATCCCGATTATTGCTTCGGGAGGCGCCGGAAACAAACAACATTTTAAAGACGCTTTCGAGACAGGAAAAGCCGATGCGGCATTAGCGGCAAGCGTATTCCACTTCGGCGAAATACCCATACCGGAACTAAAGGCTTACCTCCATGCAGAAGGCATTAACGTGAGAATTTAATTGATTAGATATAACCTAATGATGAACATTACCAAAAACAAGAAAGACCATGCAACCCGATTTTGATAAAATGGACGGATTAGTCCCTGCTATTATCCAAGACAGCTATACCCAAAAAGTGCTTATGCTTGGATTTATGAACAAAGAAGCTTACGAAAAGACCTTGGAAACAGGTAAAGTTACATTTTATAGCCGAACCAAGCAACGCTTATGGACCAAAGGAGAAACCAGCGGTAATTTCCTCGAAGTGGTATCCGTCAAGAACGATTGCGACAATGATACGTTGCTGATCCAAGTACACCCTACAGGTCCCGTATGCCACACAGGCACAGACACTTGCTGGGGAGAAAAGAACGAGCAGGACATCATGTTCCTGAAAGAACTGCAAGACTTTATCGACAAGCGTCATGAAGAAATGCCCGAAAAGTCATACACCACAAGCCTGTTCAAGTCCGGTGTCAATAAAATGGCACAGAAAGTAGGTGAAGAAGCTGTAGAAACCATTATCGAAGCCTGCAACGGTACGGACGAACGCCTGATTTACGAAGGTGCCGACTTGCTATACCACCTCATCGTATTGCTCACCTCGAAAGGGTACCGCATCGAAGACTTGGCACGGGAATTGAAAGAACGCCATAGCGAAAGCTGGAAAAAACATTGACGCATGATGAACGAAGAACCGCTTATCCTATATAAAGGAGTAGAAATCAACCAACAAGCACTCTGCATCCTGCACGATGTAGACTTCGAACTGCATAAAGGCGAATTCGTGTACATCATCGGCAAAGTGGGAAGCGGGAAATCTACCTTCCTGAAAACCATTTACGGAGAACTGGACATAGCCGAAGGAGAAGCCAATGTATTAGGCTATAACGTCAAAAAGCTGAAGCAAAAGCAAATCTCTGAACTGCGCCGCAAGTTGGGTATCGTATTCCAAGACTTCCAACTATTAATCGACCGGAGTGTACACGATAATCTGGAGTTCGTGTTGCGGGCTACAGGCTGGAAGCAAAAAAGCGAAATCGAAAACCGGATAGAAGAAGTGCTCAGGCTGGTAGGCATGGAAAACAAAGGCTATAAAATGCCCAATGAATTATCGGGAGGCGAACAGCAACGCATCGTCATAGCCCGTGCCATTCTGAACAAGCCGGATATCATCTTAGCAGATGAGCCTACCGGAAATCTGGATGTGGAAACCGGACGGAACATCGTAGAACTCTTGAAAGAAATATGCAAGCAAGGCTCAGCCATCGTCATGACGACACACAACCTGAACCTGCTTTCAGAATATCCGGGCATCGTTTACCGTTGCGAACAACATCAATTGCAACGGATAGGCGAATCCTAAAAAACACAAAGAGACAGAGATTTAATCCGCAAAGCATAAAAAAAACGTAAAATATTCGTATCTTTGCGGCGAATATTAAAGAAAAGTATTTATAACAGAACATTTTAAAGAATTCGAAAATGAAAGTTTTAAAGTTTGGAGGAACATCGGTCGGCTCTGCACAACGAATGAAAGATGTTGCCAAATTAATTACCGATGGCGAACAGAAACTTGTTGTTTTGTCTGCCATGTCGGGCACAACCAACACATTGGTTGAAATTTCGGATTATCTGTACAAGAAAAATCCTGAAGGTGCGAATGAAATCATCAATAGGCTGGAAAGCAAATACAAACAGCACATCGATGAACTTTATTCTACTGAAGAGTATAAACAGAAAACGCTGGAATTTGTCAAGTCGGTATTCGACTACATCCGGTCGTTTACAAAAGATATATTTACTTTATTCGAAGAAAAAGTGATTCTCGCACAAGGTGAAATCATTTCAACAAACATGGTTACCAATTACTTGTGTGAACAAGGAGTAAAGGCTTATCTGATTCCGGCACTCGACTTCATGCGTACCGACAAGAACAGCGAGCCAGACCTGAATTACATCCGCGAGAAATTGAAAGCTCAACTCGAAGCACATCCGGGACAAGAAATTTACATCACTCAAGGATTCATCTGCCGCAATGCATACGGCGAAATCGATAACCTGCAACGAGGCGGAAGCGATTATACTGCTTCACTTATCGGAGCAGCCGTCAATGCGTCTGAAATACAAATATGGACCGATATCGACGGTATGCACGATAACGACCCGCGTGTAGTCGACAAGACTTCTCCGGTACGCCAACTCCATTTCGAAGAAGCTGCAGAACTGGCATATTTCGGTGCTAAAATCCTGCACCCGACATGCATCCAGCCCGCAAAATACGCCAACATTCCTGTACGCTTGCTGAATACCATGGAACCGACCGCTCCCGGCACCTTGATTTCAAATGATACCGAAAAAGGGAAAATCAAGGCTGTAGCTGCCAAAGACAACATTACAGCTATTAAAATCAAGTCGAGCCGCATGCTGTTGGCTCACGGATTCCTGCGTAAGGTATTCGAAATATTCGAAAGCTACCAAACATCCATCGATATGGTCTGCACTTCGGAAGTAGGTGTATCAATGTCGATAGACAATACCAAACACCTGAACGAAATTGTCAACGACCTGAAGAAATACGGCACCGTAACCGTTGACCACGATATGTGTATCGTTTGTGTCGTAGGTGATTTGGAATGGGAAAACGTAGGCTTCGAAGCCAAAGCACTCGATGCCATGCGCGACATCCCCGTGCGTATGATTTCATTCGGAGGCAGCAACTATAACATTTCTTTCTTGATTCGCGAAGCCGACAAGAAGAAAGCATTGCAATCACTGAGTGACATGCTGTTTAACAACAAAGCATAAACGAGACAATCTATGCAAACGAAAGCGGATGGTACGGTTGTTGCACAAAACCGCATCATCCGCTTTTTTGTTTCACCAATACCAAATACAAAACTCTACCATTATGAAAGGGACTTTTCCAATAAACAAATTCCGTGAGATAGAAACCCCATTCTATTATTACAATGCCGACCTGTTGCGCGAAACTTTGCAAACCATCCGCACCGAAGCAGGCAAGTACAACAAATTCTGCGTACACTATGCCATTAAAGCCAATGCCAATCCTAAAATCTTGGGAATCATCCGCGAAAGCGGATTAGGCGTGGATTGCGTCAGCGGAGGTGAAATAAAAGCAGCTATCAAAGCCGGATTCCCAGCCAGCAAGATTGTATTTGCAGGCGTAGGAAAAACCGATAAGGAAATCAATTTAGCACTTGACCACGACATTTTCTGCTTCAATGTAGAATCGATACCCGAACTGGAAGTCATCAACGAACTGGCATCAGCCAAAAGCAAAATCGCACGCATCGCCTTCCGCATCAATCCCGATGTAGGCGCACATACACATGCCAACATCACGACCGGACTTGCAGAAAACAAATTCGGCATCAGCATGCAGGATATGGACAAAGTGATAGATTGTGCCTTGGGAATGAATCATGTAAAATTCGTAGGGCTGCACTTCCACATCGGTTCCCAAATATTAGACATGGGAGACTTTATCGCATTATGCAACCGGGTAAACGAATTGCAAGAAAAGCTCTATGCACGCCAAATCATCGTGGAGCACATCAATGTAGGCGGAGGATTGGGCATTGACTACGCACACCCCAACCGTCAGCCTATTCCCAATTTTGCCGAGTATTTCGCTACTTACCACAAACATTTGAGACTTCGCCCGCAACAAACCTTGCACTTCGAATTAGGGCGTGCCGTAGTAGGACAATGCGGAAGCCTCATCACACGGGTGACTTACGTGAAACAAGGCACTAACAAACAATTCGCCATCGTAGATGCAGGCATGACCGACCTTATCCGCCCTGCCCTTTATCAAGCTTATCACAAAATAGAGAACATCTCATCCGAAGAACCGGCAGAAGCATACGATGTGGTAGGTCCCATCTGCGAATCGTCTGACGTATTCGGCAAAGCCATTGATTTAAACAAAGTACATAGAGGAGATTTCCTTGCCCTCCGTTCAGCCGGAGCCTACGGGGAAATCATGGCATCACAATATAATTGCCGTCAGCTCCCCAAAGCTTATACATCGGATGAACTAGGATAAAATTCATTTATGATTTACGAAGAGGGTGTGTCAAAATAAAAATTAGCTTTTTGATACACCCTCTTCATTTTACTATGCGTATGATAAACTTTACCGCAAAGGCTTCAATTTGATAATTTCTCCCAATTCCGGAATAATGACAGGCATATTACGTTTCTTTGCCTCCATTCCAAATACATGAGGAGGGTCAAACAGAGGTTCGTCCGATAAATCAAATGTTCCATAATGCATGGGAATAGTCATACAAGCATGCATATCCGCTGAAGCAGTCAATGCATCGTATGGCGAGATATGATTCGGCTTCATAAACCAACGGGGCTTATAAGCACCTATGCCTACCATACAATAATCAATATGCGGAAATAATTCGGGCAACTCACCAAAATGTTGCGCATACCCCGTATCCCCGCTGTTATAAATCACGATTCCGCCCGCTTCAATCATAAAAGACCCCCAAAGCCTCATGCCTCCGTCATTCACCCCCCGCTTACTCCAATGCTGGGCAGGAAGGAATGTCAACCGCACTCCGTCAGCCTCATATTGCTGATACCAAGCTGCTTCTATTACTTCCATTGCCGGAAACCAACTCTGAATCAACGTGCCCGTATTAATGCCGCAAAACAATTTCATCTGCGGATTATCCGCAAACAGACGCGCCACACTTGGCTTGTCCAAATGGTCGAAATGGTCATGACTGATAAGCAGGTAATCAATATTCTTAAAAATAGAAACATTGGCAGGGAACTGGCTCCGGCGTTTCACGAAAGGAATGCTTCCATATACCGGGTCAATCATAAACCGCTTCCCTCCCAATTGCAAGAAAAACGAATTATGTCCCAACCAAATCAAGGAATTGCCCACTACTGCATCCAACGAACGCAAGAAATTCACTTTCGGCTCCCATTTGATAGTCCGTTTTTCCTTTCGTTGCGGATTAGGAGACAAACGCCATTTCAACACACTGCCCATTCCTGGACGCCAACGATGCTGCCGGTTAAAGAACTTTCCTCCCACCGTAGGATTGCCACGCCAACGCGGATTAACCGTGTGCAGCCGTTCGTTTTTACGAAATGTAATACGTTCTCCCATAGGCTTATATTTTTAAGTTAACGAAAACTCACAAACTTTTGTCAACAACACAAGTCTACTTCTCCAACAGGTCTTTCAGAAAAGCATCCAGTTCTTCGTCCAGACCTTTCAGCAATTCATCATTTAAGAACAATGTTTCATCATCGTCTACCAACAACAAATCTGCTACAGACTCCTTTTCGTCATCTATCAAGACAAACGAATAAGGCTTCATCAGCGCAATCTTGTCCAGCAACCCTTGTTCTTTCAATGTTACCACTTCCTTCCGAAGCAACGGCTCGACTACTGTATAGAAATCGTCTCCTTCATAATTCACCCATTCATTAACCACCGTGCGTGCCAATATCGCATCGTCATCATCAGAAATAACCACTTCGCCAGTCTCCTGATTCGGATGCAAATGAATGTCTGTCAGCACCGATTCCTCACCCGTGCCGGTATATCTTTTAAGTGCTTCTTTCAGTGCTGAAGCAATAGCAACATGCGATTGTTCACTAATATCCATCATTTTTCCTTTTTAAACTTGACCAAATGTACAAAAAAAATCAGTCATAACAACATTATTCTGGCAAATTGTTTCCAAAACGCCTCATCTGAATCTGCAAATGAGGAAAATCCTTCATTCTTTCCCCCAACTTCAAGACATAATATTTATAAATCATTTCCTCATCCGAACCAGGCTCTACCCGTTTTTGGGCTTCATCCAACCACTTCCGGGCTTCTTCCAAATTGCCTAACATTTCAGAAGCCAAAGCCAAATTCAGTGCGGCACGCGCCTTTACCTTATCCGACTTGCGATGCTCGAAAAGAGAAAGCCACAATTCTTTCGCACCTGCCCAATCGCCTTCTCTAATACATACAGCCGCATCACGCATCTCTACACAACCACCCGTATAATATACCCGGTCGGTATGTTCCCAATAAGGAGCCAACTGACGCGCCAACAAATGAGCAGAAAACTCCGCTACCTGTTCCAACAAAAACTTATCCGAAGGCATACGGTCCAAATCCCAATCCAAACTATCCGTCGGAGCAACCACACGGACGGGACGTTCACGCACAGGCGAATAAATGCTTAAAACTGGAGTCACCTGCGTCAGCACCACGGGCCAGGGTTCCGAAATGCCCGGATAATGAATTTCCTTTTTTACATTCTGCACAAAAACACGGTCAAGTGAAAACAACATGTCCACTCCCAAATCTTGAATCAATCTACCAATTTCTTCTTTCGATAACGAACGGATTTCCGTATCGTCTGACGCAGGCTTCCCGTTCAACGCAGAATCGCAGATAATCACTTGACTGAAATAATCAGCATTTGCCAACGCGCCAGCCAATGCCTCTGCCGTCTGCTTTCCGTCGCCATTCAAACTCCCTAAGGTAGCCATACCTCTTTTAGCCTCCGGTATCGAAGGCATATTGTTGACTACAGCCACGCTCCTTACCCCTTCCGGCAAACTGACTTCCGCCGGACAAAGCTGGTCGAAACCAATCGTCTGCACCGAAACACACGACATCATCCCCCATGCAGCCAACAACACATATAAAACACGTATCTTCATATCATAATCCTTTTCTATACGAAGCAAAGATAAAGAGAAAAAGTGAAAATACATTCATCCGACACCAATTTATCACAAAATCATGCATGAAAAAAGAAGAAATCAGATAATGACAAAAAGGCAGGCAAGTACTGACAAAAATGCATATAGGTTCATCGCCCGATGCAGCAGGGTGCATCAGCCAACGCATCCTGCTTCATCGGCTTACGAAGCCGGATGCGATAAAAAACATTCTCTATTGATTTTGGAAAAACACTTTCGAAAATTCAGAATAAAAAAAAGAAAAAGGACACCATACTGATTATCAAGCTGGTATCCTTTCAATTCTAGTACACCCGTGGGGAGTCGAACCCCAATCGTCGGAACCGGAATCCGATATTCTATCCATTGAACTACGGGTGCATTTCCGATTTGCGGCACAAAAATACAATTATTCTTTTATCTATCCTAATGATTCAGCCAAAAAATTATTTGAATGTTAGCAATCAATCACCAAATCCATATCTTCTCCTTATCCTATCCGTATGTGTTATTTAAATATCATTTTTCCTATGAAAGCTTTTTGATATTTACATTCTGATAATATTTTTCAATTATCTATTGCACTTTTA
>ENA-OXEE01000230-OXEE01000230.1-human-gut-metagenome-genome-assembly--contig:-NODE-230-length-32591-cov-20.2017_pt1 | contig 32591 bp, 33 predicted proteins | sample MGYA00249824_ERZ652242 | MGnify/ENA primary metagenome ERZ652242 (study PRJEB26925, sample SAMN05826943) | human gut metagenome | biome: ENVO:2100002; feature: ENVO:00000062; material: ENVO:00002003... | reverse complement strand
CTCGAACCCACGACATTCAGAACCACAATCTGACGCTCTAACCAACTGAACTATAATCACCATGTAAACTTACTCAAGAAAGGGTGACTAGTGGGACTCGAACCCACGACATTCAGAACCACAATCTGACGCTCTAACCAACTGAACTATAGTCACCGTGTTGATTACCCTTTCAAAAGCGAGTGCAAAGGTAGGGAATTATTTTGAATCTGCAAATTTTTCCGTCATTTTCTTTCTAAAAAGTATTCATTTATTCCCTTTGTATAACGCTTAAAAAGCTTCCGTACATTCGTTAAGAATAAATCCATACGGCTTTTTTCCGCTGTATTCAATTCATCTAAAGGCACTTGCGAAGGATATACAATGAAATTGCCCTTGCCGCTCAATACTGGACGGGAAGTCCACACAAACGAATAACCACACCCGGCAAGCCGAGCCTTTTCCGGATCCTTCCTTAAAAGAAGCTTGACCATCATGCCTCCATCGGTATGCAGACGGCTCATATTCGAAATGAAATTGCCTAACGAATACACCACGACATGAGGTTCACTATCGGATAAAGTATCGACCACCTCAATCGGCTGCACCACGTGCGGATGCGAACCTATCACATGGTCTACCCCTAACGATAACATCCATTCCGCCAACTCACGGTCTGCCCGCTCGGGCAACAATTCATACTCTATCCCCCAATGCATGCAAGCGATGATAGCATCGGGCTTCATCCGCCTTGCCGACAAAATATCCCGGCGAATCTGTTCCCGGTCAATCCGGTTAACAATAGCCGGAGGAGTAACCGGTATGCCATTCGTGCCATACGTATAATTAAGGAATGCGATACGGAACCCTTTTTTCTCGACCAATAGCGGATAACGTTCCACTCTCTCTACCGAATCCCGATAAACGCCTGCATAATCGAAGCCTAATGAATCGAACATTTCTATCGTCCGCACTAATCCCTCTGTGCCTCGGTCAAGGCAATGATTATTAGCGGCTAACATCACATCGAATCCGGCATCACGCATCGCATACAGCCACTCATCAGGAGCACTGAAAGCCGGATATCCGCTATAGGGCTTTCCGCCTAAAGGAACTTCCAGATTGCCCACCGCAATATCCGCCCGCTTTATCTCGGAGCTAACTTCCGCAAAACAAGCCGAATAGTCAAAACTCCCGTCGCTTCTCCGGGCAGCGTCAAGCTGGGCATCATGTTGCATCAAGTCGCCTATAAAAAGCAAGGACAACGTATCGTTCTGTCCTGACGCATACACACAAGGCAACATGAACATTTCCATGAATAGAAATGCCCATATTGCCCTATGCATCCTCCAGCGGATATTTTTCATACAAACTGATTATCGGTAAATCGCCTTCTTACCCGCAAGCAATGTGTTCCGCATCAACGAAACAATCGTCATCGGTCCTACTCCGCCCGGAACCGGAGTGATGTACGAACACTTCGGAGACACTTCGTCAAACTTCACGTCACCTGTAAGCTTAAAGCCCGATTTTTTCGTAGCGTCCGGCACACGGGTCGTACCGACATCAATCACTACAGCTCCTTCTTTTACCATATCCGCCTTTACAAAGTTGGGTTGTCCCATAGCGGCAATAATGATATCCGCTTCCCGGCACTCTTTCACCAAATCCTTGCTCCGGCTATGGCATACGGTCACCGTAGCATCTCCCGGATAGCTCTTCTGCATCATCAGCATCGCCATTGGCTTGCCTACGATATTGCTGCGCCCCAAGACAACGCATTTCTTGCCTTGTGTCTCAATGTGATAACGCTTCAACAATTCCAAGATACCGTTTGGCGTAGCCGAAATGTAACACGGAAGCCCGATAGACATGCGCCCTACGTTAATCGGATGGAATCCGTCTACATCTTTCCGATAGTCAATGGTTTCTATCACTTTTTGCTCCGAAATATGCTTAGGCAAAGGAAGCTGCACGATAAACCCGTCGATATCATCGTCTTCGTTCAGTTCGCGGACCTTAGCCAGCAATTCTTCTTCCGTCACATCGCTTTCGTAACGGATCAATGTAGACTTGAATCCGCATACCTCGCAAGCCTTTACTTTCGAAGCCACATACGTCTCGCTTCCACCGTCATGTCCTACCAAAATAGCAGCCAAATGCGGACGCTTTCCGCCCTTTGCAACAATATCCGCCACCTCTGCAGCAATCTCTTGCTTAATCTGTTCCGAAATGGCTTTTCCGTCAATCAATGTCATAATCACTCCTTTTTAAATATTATAATGCTAACAAATATAACATATTTCTAACCATTCTCTTTGCGATATTTCCGGTTTATATTTTATTAACGTTTTATTAATTCTGCATAGGTTCTCTTTCCACGCACTTTCGCCTGCCATAAAATACTGAATTTATACCGCCCTGTAACATCCTTGCAGACACTTTTCTGCAAATTCTTTTCCCGGTCAGCCTCAAATTGAGACCGTATTGCTGTATATTCCTTTCGTGCCTGTAAAACTGCATGAAAGTTTGCCCTATCTCCTTTTAACAAGAAAAAGCAAGCAGCCATATAATCCAATATTTTCCTAATTCGCATAACCGAACCCAATTCCCCTTGCGGCAAGTTCTTGTATAACATCAATAAGTTATTCCGAAAATTCAAAAACGTTTTGCGAGGATTTTCTTTTTTCAATGTAGCGCCACCCACATGATATACAATACTTTCCGGCAAGCAAACAATCTGATATCCACGGCTATGCAAACGCCAACACAAATCGATCTCTTCCATGTGAGCAAAGAAACGTCCGTCCAGCCCGCCAACTTTGCGATAAACATCCAAACGAATCATTAATGCAGCCCCAGTGGCCCAAAACACAGGAATTACACTGTCATATTGTCCATGGTCTTCTTCTACTTCCTCAAAAATGCGCCCCCGGCAAAAAGGATACCCATACTTATCAATAAATCCGCCTGCAGCCCCAGCATATTCAAACTGGTTTTTCTCACGCCAACTCAAGATTTTGGGTTGGCAGGCAACTACTTCCGGATGTGCATCCATATACTCTGTCAACGGTTTCAACCAATCTTCTGACACCTCGACATCACTATTCAGCAACATCACATATTCGGCTTCCACACATTCCAAAGCCTTATTATACCCCTCTGCAAAACCATAATTTTGGTCTAATCGAATCAAATGAACCGTTGGGAATTCTTTCCCGACCACTTCGCACGACTCATCGGTAGAAGCATTATCCGCTACATAAATTTCCACCCCTTCTCCTTTTGACCCTGTCAATACAGAAGGTAAAAACCGACGAAGCATTTTGGCTCCATTCCAGTTCAAGATAACTATAGCCACTTTATGCATACCATTCATTTTCCAGTTTCTTTAAATAAGGACACCTTTCAACGCCGTCCCTTCCGCATTAAAGTCTCCCAAACGCACCCGCACGAGCTGATTGTCCAACACATCATCGTGTGCCAATTCTACCCGAATGTAGTTCGAAGTAAATCCGTGCATCGGCGTACCCGGTTTAGAATGCTCCATCAAAACCGTAGCTTCCTGTCCGATATGACGAGCATAAAAAGCACGAGTCTTCTCGTCGGACAAAGCAAGCAAACGCTGGCTACGCGCATGTTTGTCTTCGGGAGAAACGGTATAATCAATCTTCAACGCCTGAGTGCCAGGACGTTCCGAATAGCTGAACACATGCAATTGGGTGACATCCAATCCCTGAATAAACCCGTATGCCTTTTCAAAATATTCCGGCGTCTCGCCTCTCGTGCCAACAATAACATCCACCCCGATAAAGGCATCGGGCATATACGACTTGATGGTATGCACCTTGGATGCGAACAATTGGGTATCGTATCTCCGGCGCATCAGCTTCAGCACCTCATCGCATCCGGATTGCAACGGTACATGGAAATGAGGCATAAACCGTTTCGATTGGGCTACAAACGCAATAATCTCGTCGGTCAACAAGTTCGGCTCGATAGAAGAAATGCGGTACCGCTCGATACCTTCCACCTCGTCCAATGCCTGAACCAGCTCAAAGAACGTCTCGCCCGTGCTTTTTCCGAAATCTCCGATATTCACGCCGGTCAATACGATTTCCTTTCCGCCTTCTTCCGCTACCCTGCGCGCCTGTTCCACCAAATCGGCTATCTTCCCGTTCCGGCTTCTTCCACGGGCAAAAGGAATCGTGCAATACGAGCAGAAATAATCGCATCCGTCCTGCACCTTCAGGAAATAACGGGTGCGGTCGCCCCTCGAACAAGAAGGGACAAAGGTGCGGATGTCTTTCACGGCAGTAGTTATAGCCTCGCCATGCGCATGTTTTTCCAAGTTTCCCACATACTTCATCAAGTCGCCTTTCTGCTCGGCACCCAATACCAAGTCCACTCCTTCAATATCAGCGACCTGCTCCGGCTTCAACTGGGCATAACATCCCATCACCACCACAAAAGCTCCCGGATGCTTTTTCACCAACCGATGAATGGCTTGCCGGCATTTCTTGTCCGCCACTTCCGTCACCGAACAAGTATTGACAATGCAAATATCCGCCTTCTCGCCGGGGCGCACGGTGCGCACTCCCGCTTCTTTCAGCATCTTCCCGATAGTAGAAGTCTCCGCAAAATTCAATTTGCACCCCAATGTATAATATACCGCTTTCTTATTCTGAAAAATAGTCGTATCTATCATATCATATATAATAATGTATTCCGCCTGCAAAGTTACTCAATCCCGCCGGAATAATCGAACAAATGCCGCTAACGATAATAAATTATCGGAAAAATCCCTTATCTTTGTAAGCGGATTGAGGTAACTCTTTCCGAAACATACGAGAAAAAGAAGAAGCAGTATGCTTATCTTGTAAGTTGGAAACGTAGGAAATTTCGGACTTGGCACAAGAGATGGCATAGTGGTTCTCACGCTATAGCGTGGGCTGCTATTATCATATCTGTGCCAAAGGTTTCCTACGACCTCCAACTTAGACGTGGTAGCATTGCAGTTCCACGCTCTTGCATTTTATAACCGCCTGTAAAGGGACTGACAGGCATTGAGAATAGAACACATATATGGAACAACATTTTTGTCAAAGTTGCGGCATGCCCCTGACAGATGAGAACAGAGGGACCAATGCCGATGGAAGCCGTAGCGAGGATTATTGTGTCTATTGCTACAAAAACGGTGAGTTCACCCAAGAGTTCACAATGAGCCAGATGATTGAGTTCTGCCTGCAATTCTTAGACCAATGGAATTTGCCAGCCGAATGTAAGTTAACTCCTGTACAGGCAAAAGAACAGATGCTCCAACATTTTCCGCACCTGAAACGGTGGAAAATGAAAGATGAACGGACACTGACGGAAAAAGCAACGCATTTGCTTTCCCAATGCGAAAACGTGACCATCGCATCCATTGACGCCAACGGCTATCCTCGTCCTGTGCAGATGTCCAAAATAGGTGCAAAGGGATTCCATGAGGTTTGGATGGCGACAAGTGCGGATTCCGTGAAAGTACATGATTTTAAGGCAAACAGCAAGGCAGGGCTTTGCTACGACCATTACGGGGATGGCGTTGCCCTACGCGGTACGGTAGAGATCGTCACGGACGATGCCATCCGTAAGGATATGTGGCAGGATTGGTTCATTTATCATTTCCCTGGTGGACCAAGCGACCCGAATTATGTACTTCTGCATTTCATTGGCACGGAAGCTACCTTTTGGATAAATGGCGAATTTTCTCACTCCAACATCTGATGTATATGAAAACTATCGTATCTGACACTCAAAACATAGCTGCTTGCGGTCTATATTGCGGAGCCTGCCGTAAGTTCTTGGCAGAAAAATGTCCCGGCTGTAAACAGAATGAAAAGGCAACTTGGTGTAAAATCCGCTCATGCTGCCAAGAAAACAAGTTCAAGACTTGTGCTGAATGCCTCCATGATGTCAAGGAATGCAAGTTGTTTTCCAACTGGATAGGCAAGGTATTCGCATTCCTGTTTAATTCTGACCGCCCCGCTTGCATTCGCTATATCAAGGAACAAGGCGAACAAGCCTTCGCCGAAGAGATGACCAAACGTAAATGTCAAACCATCAAAAGAAAATAAATATGAAGAACGAAGTATTATATCTGCTGTTAAACAATTATGCCGACCATGAACCTGTGTTCTTGGCATCGGCTATTGCTTGTGGCGAACGCTGTATAAAAGAGAACCCAAAATACATGAACAAAGTCGTAGCCCCTACATTGGATGCCGTGCGCTCATGCAGTGGTTTCCATACTTTACCCGACTATTCTTTTGATACGATGCCCGATGATTATGCCGCATTGGTGCTCATTGGAGGTTTCGGTTGGCTCGATGAAAAAGAAGCGGATAAAGTCGTGCCGATTGTCCGCTGTGCCATAGAAAAAGGGATTATTGTTGGAGCTATCTGCAATGCAGCTTCTTTCCTTGCCAAACACGGTTTCTTAAATGAGATAAAACATACGGGAAACGGCTTGGAACAGCTACAATTATGGGGAGGAAACAATTATACCAATAAGGCAGGTTATATGAACGAGCAAGCCGTATCTGACAATCGTATCGTAACGGCAAACGGCACCGGCTATTTGGAATTTGCCAAAGAATTATTGTTATTGTTGGAGAATGATACTCCTGAACAGATTGACATGTTCTACCGCTTCAACAAAGTGGGACTTGTGGCAATGATGCAGGAAATGCAATAAAAATAACAAGTAAGGTTTGCAACTCTGATTTTATCGGTTACCTTTTCCAAAGAAGAAATAAGTAAAATATTATGTTCCTTATGCTCCCATTAGACATCAGACTTTCAAAAGCGCAGGTTATGGCAATAGCCCATAATCTCCATCACGATGAATGCGGCATTGAAGCTATGTTTACCGCTATGAAACAAGCGGACAATCCTCGTGTGGCTTATAATGCAGCATGGGTGCTGTCCCATTTATCTAAGGAGGACAAAAGGATTTATCTACTTCCGCACTACGAAGAATTGATTGATATGGCAACATCTGCAGAGCTTTATTTTCGCCGTGGGCTGATACTGGCTATTCTTGCAGACCTTCCAACGAATGAGCCCAACGGTAAATTATTAGATTTTTGCCTCACACGCATGGATGACACCAAAGAAAGCGACGGTTCACGTTCTGCCATGATTAAACTCGCCGCAAGAATGTGCAAACCTTATCCCGATTTATGCAAGGAACTGACATTGTGTTTGGATATGATGCCGCAAGATTCATCCCCAAGCATAGCAGCCGCAAAAAGGAACGCTTTAAAAATGATTCGAAAATAAATATCTCCAATCCAACAATCCGCATAGAGTTCTCGTCTTTAGCCAATAAGCGTTAACCAATGAGCGGTACATTGAAGTGACGGGCACATCAGAAATAGAGATTGCAGATAAATAAACCCACAAAACGAAAAGAGGCTGGATTTTGAAAGATACCGAAAAGCATTTTACAAGAAAATATTTTCTAAAACATATTTTTTTGAAAAAAAAATCCGTTTTCGTGAACAACATATTAAAAAAGTCTATATCTTTGCAGCGTTTTAAGAAGACAACATAAGTATTACAGATTTAAAAAAGCAAAGAAAATGAAAAAATTAGTATTTTTGTTCGTAGCATTCGTTGCTGTATCTTTCGCTTCTTGCGGTAACAAAGCAGCTAACACTGAAAGCACAGTAGATTCAACAGTAGTAGAAGAAGCAGCTCCGGTTGTTGACGATTCTACAGCAATAGATTCTACAGCAGCAGTTGTAACTGATTCAGCTACAGTTGCTAAATAATCATCTCGAACATTTTTAGAGAGAATTGAAAGTCTGTAAGCTCAGCCTACAGACTTTTTTTATGCCCTTTCATTTCTATCCGACAATCCACTTTCTCCTCCCCTATCCCCCAATTCGCTTTTCCCATAGTTAAACGAACCCTGCTTCATCTGCCAATGCATACGGCTTCATAGCTTGATGCATCCGGCTTCGTCAGGCAATGAAGCCGTATGCATCTTCCTATGAACCTACCTTAACAAAAAAAGAGCCCCGGTCGGGGAATGTTCCTGACCGGGGCTTTTTATCAAGTATTTACAGATAACAAATTAAGCTTCTTCTGCTACTACTTCGAAAGGAATTTCAACTGCAACTTCCTTATGAAGTTTTACTACAGCGGTATATTGACCAACTTCTTTTACTTGACCCTTAACAACGATAATCTTACGATCGATGTTATGACCCAATTTAGCCAATTCGTCTGCAATCTGAATATTGCCTACAGAACCATAGATAACACCCGTAGCACTAACCTTAGTCGGGATAGTCAACGAAATACCTTTCAACGATTCTGCTACAGCTTCAGCATCTTTCTTAATCTTTTCCAATTTATGAGCACGTTGCTTCAATTCTTCAGCCAACATTTTCTTTGCAGCCGGTGAAGCGATGATAGCCTTGCCAGTCGGAATAAGATAGTTACGACCATAACCAGACTTAACGGTTACAATATCATTCTTGTAGCCCAAGTTAACTACGTCTTCTTTCAAAATAATTTCCATACTCTTATTCCTCCTTTAATTATTTCATCATATCAGTTACGTAAGGCAGCAACGCCAAGTGACGTGCTCTCTTCACAGCTTGCGCAATACGACGTTGGAACTTCAATGAAGTACCGGTAATACGGCGCGGAAGGATTTTACCTTGTTCATTCAAGAATTTCTTCAAGAATTCAGGATCTTTGTAGTCGATATACTTGATACCGCTTTTCTTGAAACGGCAGTATTTCTTCTTCTTAACGTCTACTGAGGGCGGAGTTAAATATCTAATTTCTGATTGTTGCTGTGCCATGATTAATTTTCCTCCTTTTTAGTTGATTTTAAATTTCTTCTCTTTGCAGCATATTCTGCAGCATACTTATCCATTCTGAAAGTCAAGAAACGGATAACACGTTCGTCACGACGATAATTGACATCCAATTTTGCGATTACAGACGGGTCTGCCTTAAACTCAATCAATTGATAGAAACCCGTAGATTTCTTCTGGATTGGATAAGCCAATTTCTTCAATCCCCAGTTTTCTTCGTTGATGATCTCAGCACCTTCTTGTGTCAAGATAGCCTTGAACTTTTCTACCGCTTCCTTCATCTGTACGTCAGACAAAACGGGAGTTAAAATGAAAACGGTTTCGTATTGATTCATACTATTCGTTAATTAAATTATTAATAATAAATTTTTTATTTGCGGCGCAAAGGTACAACTTTTTCTCTAACTTACAAAGAGATACGTACTTTTTTCTTAAATAATTTCTTTGATTGAGCTGATTGATACTCTCTGCCTCGAAGCAATAAAAAAGAGGGTGTTTCAATATGAAAACTGATTTTCAATTTGAAACACCCTCTTCGTAATATTAATCTTGATCAGGAGTAATCAGTTTATAACCTTTTCCATGAATATTGATAATCTCAATAGAATCATCATCCTTCAAATGTTTGCGCAATTTTGTGATATACACATCCATGCTCCGTGCATTAAAATAATTGTCATCAATCCAAATGGTCTTCAATGCAAAGTCGCGCTGAAGAATCTCATTGGCATGTGCACACAATAATCCCAGCAATTCCGATTCTTTTGTAGTCAGTTTTGTCTGCTTGTCGCCGATAGACAGAATCTGCTTTTGAGTATCAAATGTAAAGCGTCCGATTTTATACATATTACTTTCCCTATTCCGTTTTCCACGCACACGACGCAGAATCGCTTCGATACGGAAGGTCAGCTCTTCCATACTGAAAGGTTTAGTGATATAATCGTCCGCACCAATCTTAAATCCTTCCAAGATATCTTCTTTCAACGTCTTCGCCGTCAGGAAGATAATAGGGATTTCCGTATTCGCCTGACGGATTTCCTGAGCCAAGGTGAAACCGTCTTTTTTCGGCATCATCACATCCAGCACACACAAATCGTATTTATTCTTCAAAAAAGCCTTATAACCGGCTTCTCCGTCTGGGAACAATTCTGCCGAATACCCCTTTGCCTGTAAATATTCTCTTAACAACATGCCAAGATTCTCATCATCTTCGCACAATAAAATACGCAATTTCTCGTCCATTTTTATTCTTCTTTAAATAAAGGTAATACAATAATAAATTTAGTACCCACATTCAGTTCACTTTCGGCACGTATTGTTCCTTTGTGATCTGTTATGATTTTCTTCACATAGGCCAAGCCCAAACCAAACCCTTTCACATCATGCAAATTGCCGGTATGAACCCGATAGAACTTATCAAATATCTTTTTCAAATTTTCTTTCTTTATTCCAATTCCATTATCTTCGATTGAGATATGGAGCTTTCCGTCGTCATTCCATGTACGCACCTTCAAGTGGATGTTGACATCAGGCTTCTTATATTTCAATGCATTATCAAGCAAGTTGAAAATCACATTGGTGAAATGCATCTCATCGACAAAGATAAACGGGTCGTCTGCATCCAAAGCCACATCCAACGTGCCATTACAATTCTCCACTTTCAGCCGGAACGTATTGGTCACATTATATACCAATTCATTGGCATCCACTTCTTTCATCTTCAGCGTAGCCTTCTGACGCTCGAACATGGACATCTGCAACACTTTCTCCACCTGGAAACGCAACCGTTTGGTTTCGTCATTAATCACTCCCGAAATGTGTTTAAACATCTGAGGAGATTTACCGACAGCCGGGTCATTCAACATCTGAGCCGCCAACGAAATGGTCGAAATCGGAGTCTTGAACTCATGCGTCATATTATTAATGAAATCATTCTTTATTTCAGTCAGTTTCTTTTGGCGGAAAATGATATAAATGGTAAATATGAATGTCACCAGCAACACCAACGTAAAAATAATCGAAGGTATCATAAACCGTACCGAACTAAAAATGTAATTATCCATCGTCGGGAAAAACACATTGACAAACCCCATCTTTGCCGGAGGGTCTTTTTCAAAGAGCAAACGAGAATAAATCTTCTCATTATCGTATTCATAATCCGAACAACGGTACACTTCCTTTCCATCCCGATCGGTCACCGTAAAATGATAAGGGATATCCACCCCATTGTTCTTCAGTTCCGAATTCAAGTAATAATCCAATTGCTTGAAATTAATACGTTCTTTCAACGGTTTATCACTTGCCGTATAAAGGATATTATAAATAACCTCATCCAGCAAAGCACGTTGATAGACGTAACGTTCTTTCAAAATCTCCTGCAAGTTCCGTGAAGTCTGCGGGATATTCTTTCCCGTAGAAATAATCACTTTCGGAACACTGGAAGGACGATTAATAATCGTTTTCCATTCAAAGCTGGAGAAAGTGCTCCCATCAGGAGAAGTCATCGTGAATTGCCGATGCGAAACAACATTCCGGCTCGTGTCGGCACTCATTGAAGGCATCTGCAATTGACGCGAAAGCCGTGCAGCCCGTTCGGTTGCCACAACATCTTTCTCCAAGTATTTCTTTGTCTCTACCAGTTCCAAATTATGAACTGCTTGCGCAAGACTACGTCCTACATTTTCTTCGAACTGTTCTTTGCGCATCTTGACCATCTCTTCAATATAGCTTACCTGCAAATACAGCAAGCTTAGAAAAGAAAGCCCCATCACAATACCTAATATCCAAATCGTTGACTTTTTCATGGAGGCAAATTTACATGGCTAACCGTTACGATACACTTTGCTTAACATGTTTTAATCTCAGATTCTTTTATATTAACTGAAACATTCATTTTACATATCAAAATAAGCATTTCATAGCCTCAGCCTACTTACCTGCTTGCAAAATTAATAAAATTTTAAATCAATAACAAATAAATATCCCTAATAGTTTAAGCTAAGTTAAATAAAAAAAGGCCGCATTTTAAGAAATGCGACCTTTAAACATATAAAAACAGTAACTTGTTTACATTTCGTCCTTTTCTTGTTCTTCGAACTCTTTCATTAACTTCGTCTGAACATCTGCCGGAACAAGTTCGTAGCTGGCGAACTTCATAATGAACGATGCACGACCTCCGGTCAATGAGCTTAAAGCGGTTGAATAATTAGACATTTCTTTCAAAGGAACTTTTGCCGCTAATTTTTCATATCCCTTTTCACTACTCATACCCATAATCATGCCTCTACGACTTTGCATGTCGCTCATCACATCACCCAACTTATCGCTCGGGCAGAATACTTCTACGTCATAAATCGGTTCCAAAATCTTTGGACCAGCATTTTTGAACGCATCGCTAAATGCATGACGACCCGCAAGCATAAACGAGATTTCATTGGAATCTACCGGATGCATCTTGCCATCGTAGACAATCACACGTACATCGCGGGCATAAGAACCAGTCAACGGACCTTGTTCCATACGGCTCATGATACCTTTTAATATAGCTGGCATGAAACGTGCATCAATCGCACCTCCCACTACACTGTTAATAAATACCAATTTACCGCCCCATTCCAAATCAATAGTCTCTGTTCCTTTTACTGTAACTTTGAATTCCTGACCATTGAATTTGTAAGTATCCGGAGCAGGCATTCCTTCATAATAAGGCTCTACTATCAAATGTACTTCACCAAATTGACCTGCACCTCCAGATTGTTTCTTATGACGATAATCGGCACGAGCAGCTTTCGTTATGGTTTCGCGATAAGGAATTTTGGGTTCCAAGTACTGAACAGGCAACTTTTCATTATTTTCCATACGCCACTTCAACGTACGCAAATGGAATTCTCCTTGACCGTGAACCAAAATTTGTTTCAATTCTTTCGATTGCTCTACCACCCACGTCGGGTCTTCTTCACGCATACGGTTCAGTATCGCCATCATCTTTTCCATATCTGCCTCGTTCACAGGCTTAATGGCACGTGTGTACTTCGGATTCGGATACTTGATGAAATTAAAACGGTTGTCGCAATCCTTGCCATTCAAGGTATTACCCGTCTTCACATCTTTCAATTTTACCGTACAACCAATATCTCCGGCACGCAATTCTTCTACCTTCTCACGGATTGCACCTGCACATACATACAGCTGTGCCATACGTTCTTTTGAGCCACGGTCAGCATTCGTCAAGTCATCTCCTTCATGAACAACGCCACTCATGACTTTAAAATACTGAACATCACCAATATGCGGTTCTACAGCTGTCTTGAAAAAATAAAGTGAAGTCGGTCCGTTCGGATCGGGCGGAACAGGCACACCACGTGTATTATGTACAACCGGCATTTCGTCAACAAAAGGAACTACATTGCCCAAGAATTCCATCAGACGGCGTACGCCCATATCCTTTCCTGCACATACACAGAATACAGGGAACATGCCTCGTGCAACCAATCCCTTGCGGATACCTTCACGCATTTCATCTTCAGTCAACGAGTCTGATTCGAAGAATTTCTCCATTAAAGTTTCATCGTGCTCGGCTGCAGCCTCTACCAGCACCTTATGCCAAGCCTGGGCTTTCTCCATTTCTTCAGCAGGAATTTCTTCAATCGTAGGTTCGCCGCCTTCAGGCTTCCACGAATATTTTTTCATTAAAAGTACATCAATCAACGAATTAAAGTCGGGACCTGTACTAATGGGATATTGAACGGGAACAACTTTCGACCCGTAATTTTCTCTTAACTGTTCCAATACATGATCAAAATCACATTTTTCGCTATCCAACTGGTTCACCAAGAAGATAACCGGTTTGCCTAACTTTTCTGTATAGCGGAAATGGTTCTGTGTTCCTACTTCCGGACCGTATTGTCCGTTCAAAAGCAGAACTGCTGTATCTGTCACATTCAATGCCGTAAGAGCTGCACCCACAAAGTCGTCACTTCCCGGACAGTCTATGATATTCAATTTCTTGCCATTCCATTCCACATGATAAACGGTAGAGAATACAGAGTATCCGTACTCCTGCTCTACCGGGAAATAATCGCTGACTGTATTTTTGGCAGTAATTCTGCCACGACGTTTTATAATACCACTCTCATAGAGCAACGCTTCTGTGAGGGTGGTTTTACCTGATCCGTCATTGCCAAGAAGAGCAATGTTTTTAATTTCGTTGGTCTGATATACTTTCATGGTACTCAAGATTTAAATAAAAAAACAAAAGGATATGCTTCTCATATCTCTCATAATGCCGCGCAAATTAGAAATTAATGATGAGAAATGCAATTTTTCAGCCCGTGTTACTAAACTATGTTTTTAGACACAATCTATTCATTTCTCCACACACTGTCCGGATTTACTTCATTTTATCAAACGAACGTAAACAGAAATTCACCTGAAAAATATTATCTTTGCAACGGTTTTTACAGACATTACAATTCATGGATTATAATAAACTCACCCCTATCGTCAACAAGCCCAACGGCTGGGCACTGATGCCGCTTGTAGTATTTCTCTGCATGTATCTGGTAACTTCTATCATCGTCAACGATTTCTATAAAGTACCTATCACCGTTGCTTTTCTAACAGCTTCAATCTATGCCGTCGCTACTACCAAGGGGCTAAGCCTGAACGACCGTATCCTACAATATTCGTCCGGTGCTGCCAATACGAACATCATGTTAATGATTTGGATATTCATTCTCGCCGGAGCATTTGCACAGTCAGCCAAAGCCATGGGAGCCATTGACGCGACTGTCAATTTGACTCTTTGGTTACTTCCAGAAAACTTATTATTGGCAGGCGTATTTTTAGCTTCCTGCTTTATTTCGCTCTCCATTGGCACATCGGTCGGAACCATTGTTGCCCTTGCTCCTGTAGCCGCAGGAATTGCAGCCAAGACTGACATCAGCATGGCTTTTATGACTGCCATTGTGGTTGGAGGAGCTTTTTTCGGCGACAATCTTTCTTTTATCTCCGATACAACCATTGCCGCTACCCGTACCCAAGGTTGCGTAATGCGCGACAAATTCCGCGTCAATTTTCTAATCGCACTTCCAGCAGCCTTGCTTGTACTTGTTTATTATATTATCTATGGAATGCAAACCGAAGCCCATCCGGATATCCAGACAATTGAATGGGTTAAAATTATCCCCTATCTGATTGTATTGGGAACTTCCATTGCGGGGATAAATGTCACCTTGGTATTGTTGCTTGGATTGCTTTCTACCGGCATCATCGGATTGACATACGGTTCATTCGACTTGTTCGGATGGTTCGGCTCTATGGGAGAAGGGGTATTAGGAATGGGCGAACTGATTATCATTACCCTCATGGCTGGAGGAATGCTGGAACTGATACGGTTTAATGGAGGAATAGATTACATCCTGCATCGGCTGACTGAACACATCCGCAGTAAACGGGGTGCCGAGTTCAGCATTGCGGCATTGGTCAGCCTCGCCAACTTCTGTACGGCAAACAATACCATCGCCATCATCACCGTAGGACCATTAGCAAGCAAAATAGCTGAAGAATATAAAGTAGACAAACGGAAAAGTGCCAGCATACTTGATACATTTTCGTGTGTAGTACAAGGCATTATCCCCTATGGAGCGCAAATGCTTATTGCAGCAGGACTGACGAGACTCTCCCCACTCAATATTATACCTTATTTATATTATCCTATCGCATTGGGAGTGGTAGCTGCGCTTTGTATCGTGTTCCGCTTTCCACGGAGATATTCCTAAGAGCTGTTTAAACGCAGATTAGCGCAGATTTACGCGGGCTATTATCTTATTTTATCCGCGTAAATCTGCGCTAATCTGCATTTCTATATCAATAAAAATTCAACGAGATGCCGTAGCGTTGCTGAATGCCGATGTCACTTGGTCGAAAAATACAGGATCGGGATTGGCTTCAAGCAATTGCATCATCAAGTCGTACACATCGGCATGGCTATCCAGCTTCATAGCGGTCTGCAAATCTGCTAACGATTCCTCATACTTACCCATATTCATATAAACTTCAGCACGTGCTTTATAGTTCTCCACATCCAATGGTGTCAGACGAATAGCTTCATTCAAATCTTTTTCAGCCTCATCGTATGCCTGTGCGTTCATCAACAACATACCACGAGTGTAATAAGCAAAAGCACGATATTCTGTATCTGCTTTCGGAATAAAACGCAAACTTTCATTCACCGCATGAAAAGCCAACTTCGCATCCCCGCAAAAATTACAAACCAACGCCATATAACAATGCGCATAACCGTTCTTCGGATGAACATTCAATTCATTCGTCAAACAAGTATAGGCTTGTTCGATGTCACCTTCGTTCAGTGCTTCCACTCCCTTTTGATAATCAACAGATGTCGGACGCTCAAACTCTTTAGCGAAAAGCGTATTTACCGTCATCAGCCCGCAAAATAATGTAATAATCAGTGCCTTCATGATATCCTTGTTTAGGTTGTTTAGTTTTGGCTGCGAAATTACAAGGTTTTCTCCGAATTGCAAATAGTAATTTTTATGTTCTGCATCAGCTTTTTAACACTTTATAGCTTAACAACCACAGACCTGCGAACGTAAGAAACCCATTAAACATCAACATTTCATAACCAAAAGCATACCCTGTGTACAGAAACACCAATCGGTCCACAACGTAACAAACGATAGGAGAAAGCAAAGCAACGTAAGGCACAAAACGGTCGTGCGGCATCCTTCGGGTAAACATTCCAAAAGCAAACATGCCTAATAACGGTCCGTAAGTATACGATGCCAATATGTAAATCATATCAATTACACTGGAACTATCTATTGCCTCGAATATTAAAATACAACCTACGAAAACCGTTGATATGCCCACATGCGTCCAACGCCGGATACGCTGTGCCTTCCCTTCGGAAAACCGTCCTACCTCTAAAATATCAATACAAAAACTGGTCGTAAGTGCTGCCAAAGCCGAATCGGCACTCGAAAAAGCAGCAGCGATAATACCAATGGTAAACAGGACCAAGACCACCGGACCCAAATAACCTTCTGCTGCAAACATCGGAAGAATATCGTCACCCTTCGTCGGCAATACCACACCCAATTGTGGTGCAACAAGCAACAACAAGACTCCCAACACCAAAAACAAGAAATTAACAGGCACGAACGAGAAACCATAACAATACATATTCTTCTGTGCCTCTTTCAAATTGCGACAGGTCAGATTTTTCTGCATCATGTCCTGATCAAGCCCCGTCATAACAATGGTAATAAAAATGCCGCTAAAGAATTGCTTGAAGAAATTTTGCTTCGAATGCCAATCATCGAATACGAATATCCGGCTATGCTCACTACTTGTCACTGCATCAAACGCCGTACGCCAATCCACTCCTAATGTCCCTACCACCTTATATATAATAAGGAGTAAGGCAGCCAGCAAACAAAAGGTCTGTAAACTATCGGTCCAAACGATTGTACGAATACCGCTTTTCCGCGTATAAAGCCAAATTAAGACCACCGTACCCACAGCCGTCAACACAAACGGGACGTGATAAGCATCAAACACATAATGTTGTAGAATCAAGCAGACCAAGTAAAGCCTTGCAGCTGCCCCTAACATTTTCGATACCAAGAAAAAAGACGCGCCCGTCTTATACGACCGTCTACCGAAACGTGTCTGCAAATAAGTATAAATGGAAATGAGATTCAATTTATAGTAAAGAGGAAGCAACACACGGGCAATAAGCAGATAGCCGACAAAAAATCCCAAACAAGTCTGCATATAAGTCATATCGATGCTTCCCACCATGCCGGGCACCGAAACAAAAGTTACTCCCGACAACGAAGCTCCAATCATACCAAAAGAGACGATGTACCAAGGCGATTTCCTATTGCCACGGAAAAAAGCATCGTTATCACTGCTGCGCACCGATGTAATATGTGCCACCAACAACAGAATGCCGAAATAAACGGCAATGGTAAGAAGGATGAATGTGCCGTTCATGTCATTTCAGTCCGTTCAGCCGAAGCAGTTCTTCGATTTCTTTCTTGCTGATAGAAGAACGCTCCGCCTTGTCGTAGATGTAAAGCAAGTTGATTTCGGTCTCCTCCACCGCCACCACTACGGTAAAAGAAATAACCCGTGCGCCGCCGCTCTTGCCTTTCCCTTTCGAAGTAATAGCCATCCGAATCTTGCGCAATCCGCCGCCAAGGTCTGTGCCGAGATGAGGATTGGCAAGAAGTTCTTCACTTAAAGAAGCAATATCGGATTTCATCGACATATAACGTTTTCCTAAACGTTTGGCTTCTTTTTCAAACGTATGTTGGAATTTCAATCTATACTTCATCGTCCCAATCTCTCATAAATTCTTCAAAAGTCTTTGATCTCCCTGCCTTCATATCTTTCAGCCCCGCGTCAATCCCCGCGAGAATCTCTTCCTTGCTGATGTACTCGGTCTCTTCTTCCTCCTTGCGGGTGCCTTCCAACAACTTATCGGCAAGCCACACACGGTTCCGTTCGCTGAGCGAAAGCGACTGGATATATTGCCAAAGACTTTCCATGGATGCAGATACTCTCATATTGTTTCCTCCTCATTAATTAACTCAAGGCAAAGATAACGAAATTCACCCAAATCTACGCATAATTTAAGATTTCTTTCGGGCTGCTACCGCCAATAAGACTCCCAAAGCCACACCCAGCAGAGCGGCGAACAAGACACGCGCTTCGCTCGGCAACAGGAAAGTAATGGTATGGGCAGGAAACCAAAACAGCGGAATGGTCTTCTTAAATACAAAGTTCCACTGCACATCCCAGTTCAAATGCGTAATGATGCGGGTCATCGGAATCGGCGTTACCAAAGCCCGTACCGAACCGCCACAATCCAATATATGCGTATCGGTTATCTTATGGAACGTCATGAATACAGGAGCGAAAATACTGTTCATCGCTACCGAAATGCAAAAAGCCACCAGCACCTTTGCCGCACAAAACGGACCTGTCATAAAGGAAGAAGCGCCGTTCAAGCCAATGTATTCCAATGCCACCGGTACGCCATTGGCAAAGACAATCATCGCCAGATTGATTCCCATACCCAATATCCCCCACACTACCGCACGAGGAACAACACCGAAACCCGCTTTCAAATATTTGCCCGAACTCAGACGAAGCCCCAGCAATTCGCCTAAGGTAGACAAAACTGCGAATTTCAAGAAACTCATCACCATACCGTGGGAAGCATTAAACGCTTTATAACCTTCATACAACGGTTCGAACACAACAAACGGAATGAATATCGCTACAACAATCACGATGAACAGCAAATCAGACTTTTTCATGGCAACTTTACGTGTTTATTTCATTTTACATTAACAAAAGATTCGTTTCGGTCGCCAAGATAAGCAGAAATGTTCAATCTTCCAAATAAATTCCCGTTATTTGAAACGGGATGTATCCACCGCTTCCCGATGCTTCTCCTGATAACCTCCGAATTTCCACGTAAACGATAAGCCTACAGAGCGGTAGCATGAATAATCGTTTGTCACCCACTGGCGGGCGATGCGGACATACGGGTCGATGCCCGCGGTCTCGAAAATGTCCTTGCACCAAGCCGAGAGGATGCAATTCTTATCAGCGAAAGCGTAACGCAACGCTACGTCCACATTCCCGCTGGCAGGCAAATCGTACGTGCCTTGATGAGCTTTGCTGCGCACGAAACCATTCAGCGTCAAGCGCAAGTCCGGACGGATAGAAAGCGTAACAGTATTGTTCCACACCGCCATGCCGTAAGCGATGCGCCGGTCGAAAGGCATATCATAGAAGTCGGCGTCTTTCTCGCGCGTCCATACGCCCATCAGCGTCAAGCGCGAGTCGAGCCATTTCTTTATCTTAAAAGGAACGGAAGCCTGAATGCCCGCCTGCCGTTGGAAATTAAAGTTCAGGTAGCGGTAGATTTCCACCAAGCGTTCGGGCGACTGGTAAAGCGTCTGCGTGAAATAATCTTCCGTATGGCTGAGCCATGCGGCAAAAGTATATTTCGAATTCAGCATGTATATCAGCGTCAGGTTATAGTCTTTCGAAGGCTTCAGCTGCGGATTGCCCTGCACCTCCGAGTAACCCCCGCCCAGATAAGACACCGCGTCCTGCACCGCCCAATAATCGGGATAACGCTTGTCGCTGCTGAAAGAAAGCTGCACAAGATGGCTGGCGGACGGTTTATACGTAGCCGTCAGGTTCGGATACCAGTCCCATTCGTTCCACACCGGAGTCTGATAATGTTCGGCGGCCAGTGAGAAGTCTACCGACAAGTCTTCGCCGAACGATTTGCTGAAGCCCGCATACACATTCAGCGTCCGTTCCCTCCGGCGCGAAAACATATCCGAAGGTAATTCTTCATTCCCCGAATACCGCTGGAACGAATTGTCCACACTCGTCGTATACACCGCCCCATAGTTCAGCCCCCAGCCGTGCTTCAGCTGATGCTCTTGCCCAAGATAAAACTTCCAGGCATTGATGCGCTGCGCGTCTTCGGTATAAAAGTCCATGCCCGTCCCGTCCATTTCGCTGGAGAGGCGTTGGCTGCCCGGCGCATGATACCACGTAAACTCCGTGCCCGCCTTCAGCCCGAACGGAGCCTGATAGTCCAGCCGCCCGTTATGAAGCCACGATTCCTGATTGCCCAAGGTCGTCGCCGTCTGCGTGCCCGTGGTGTATTGGTTATAATGGCTCGTGTCGTAACTCCCGTTGTAAACAAAGCCCAACGTATGGTTCTCGGCAAAGCGGTAATCGGCGCCGAGGCGGAACGTATGCGTATGGTTCCGTCCGCGTCCCGTCTGGTGATTTTCGATGAGGCAGGTTTCGTCCTCCGCCTCTTGCCAATGGCGGGCTTCCTTGTCGGTCGTGTTGTAACTCTCGCCGTGCGTGTGCGAGTAAAGGAAATCCGCCGAAAACTTCCCTCCATTATATAATAAGGAAGCACGCTCCTCGAACGAAGCCTCGTGCCGCTGGTCGTACTTGGCGAACGCTTCGCCCTGCACCGAACCGGGGTCGCCGATGCGGTGGCGCAGGCGGACGTTTATCAGCGCGCCCCGCACCTGATAGCGTGCCGGAGCATTGTACATCACTTCTACCCGCTCGATGCGGCTGGCGGGCATCGACTTCAATAACGAATAAAGCTGCTCGGCGCTCATGCTCGTCACCTTTCCGTCCAGTATGACGGTCACTCCCCGTGCCCCCAACGTCAGTCCACCGTTCATCTCCACCACGCCCGGAAGCTCTTTCAACGCATCATATACATTGTCTATCGGTTTCTGCGCAATCATGCGGGGCAAGTCGTATTCCAGCCTCCCCGGCAATGCCCGGACCACGGGGCGTTCGCCTTCCACCAGCACTTCGGGCAAAGCCTGAAACAAGCTGTCCGTCTGCACGTCGCCCGTCAATAAACTATCTGCTGCTTCTTGTGCCGGAAGCCCCGCTCCGAAAGCTGCCAGCCCGATAATCAAAATCATTCGTTTCATTGTATTTCCGTTTTTGTTTGATACGGCAAAGTTCGGCATTTCCCGCGGAATCCGCCTTATCTTCCGTCTTACCGAGTGTTACCGGAAGTGTTATTTAGTCTTACCGTTTTCCGCAAGATTGAGCGGAAAGACCTATCTTTGCCTTGCGAAAACGTCCTCCCGATGGGAGCGGCAAATTGCAGCCTGCGAAAACGTCCTCCCGACGGCAGCGGCAAATCACAGCTTGCGAAAACGTCCTCCCGACGGCAGCAGCAAATCGCAGCTTGCGAAAACGTCCTCCCGGCGGCAGCGGCAAATCGCAACCTGCGAAAACGTCCTCCCGACGGGAGCGGCAAATTGCAGCTTGCGAAAGCTTCCTGCACGTTGCAGGACGAAATCGCAGAGAAAAAACAAACCTAAAAAAGAACCGCCGCATGAAATTGCCCCTGAAATACATTGCCCTGTTAGTCATCCTCTCGCTGGCGGGCGTATTCGCTTACCAAACCTATTGGCTGACCAGCCTTTACCGCACCCAACGGAGCGACATGGAAAAGGACATCCGCGAGGCCCTGCGCACGAGCGATTACAACGAAATGATTGCACGCGTCAGGCGGATGCAAAACGATTCGCTGGCACAAGCCGAAGTGACCGTCTCGACCGGATACGACGACGAACGGGCGTTCACGAAGACCCATACTATCCGCAGCGTCAAGTACGGCGACAGCACCCGCATCTCCATTTGGGAACGCAGCGTAAAAGACACCGTCCCCGCCCCGCAAGCTGCCCTGCAAGCCGACATCGCCTCTATCCTCTTCGAAAACAAAAACTCGGCTGACGAACTCGCCTCCAACTTCCAGCAAGGGCTGCACGCCGCCATGGACGTACTGAGCGATCCCGATTTCGCCGTCTTCGACAGCCTCTTAGAGACCGAACTTCGCCGCATCGGCATCCGCGCCCCTTACCGGCTGATGTACCTGCACCGGGGAAGCACCGTCGATTCGAGCTATACGTTCACCGACACGCTCAATGTCAAAAGCACCGGCGGTTACCTCCCTTCGCCGAAAGCCATTACCTACGATTACAGTTACGACCGGCACGGCAATTGGCTCTACCGGCTCACCTTAGAGCCTATCGAAAGCATCGTGCTCACCCAAATGGCAGGCATCCTCACCGCCTCGGCGCTGATACTGGTTATCTTGGGGCTTGCGTTCGGCTTCCTCATCCGCACCCTCCTGCGCCAAAAGACGCTGGAAGAAATGAAAAGCGACTTCACCAACAACATCACCCACGAACTGAAAACCCCTATCGCCGTGGCATACGCTGCCAACGATGCCTTGCTCAATTTCGGGACCGGAACCGACCCTGCTAAACGGGAACGCTACCTACACATCTGCCAAGAACAGCTCCGAAGGCTAAGCGGGCTGGTAGAGCAGATACTCGGCATGTCGATGGAACGCCGGAAGACCTTCCGCCTGCACGTAGAGGCCTTCCCGCCCGAAGAGGTCATCGCGCCCCTTATCGAACAGCACAAGCTGAAAGCGGACAAGCCCGTCGGCATCACCCTCCGCATCGAGCCGGAAGGGCTGGCGGTATGCGCCGACCGCACCCATTTCGGCAACATCGTGAGCAACCTCATCGACAACGCCATTAAATATTCGCCCGGCGAGGCACGGGTCGAAATAAAATGCCGCACCGAAAACGGCTGGTTCATCCTCTCCGTCCGCGACCAAGGCATCGGCATCCCGCACGACAAGCAACGCCACGTGTTCGACAAATTCTACCGTGTGCCTACCGGAAACCTGCACGACGTAAAGGGCTACGGGCTCGGGCTGTATTACGTGAAGACCATGACCGAGAAACACGGCGGAACGGTGGAAGTGAAGAGCGAACCGGGACGAGGAAGCGAATTTACGATTAAATTAAGAATGAAGCATGAAAAATGAAGAATCACTTATCAACGTATTGTTAGTAGAAGACGAAGAGACCCTCGCCCTGATTATCAAAGACACCCTGGAAGGGCAAGGCTTCTGCATCCGCCTGGCGAAAGACGGAGAAGAAGGGCTCGGGCGGTTCTTCGAAGAAAAGCCCGACGTGCTGGTGGCGGACGTGATGATGCCCCGCATGGACGGATTCGAAATGGTGCGCCGCATCCGACGACAAGACAAGCAGACACCCGTGCTTTTCCTCACGGCCCGCTCTGCCACGAACGATGTGGTGGAAGGCTTCGAATTAGGCGGAAACGATTACTTGAAAAAGCCGTTCGGAATGCAGGAACTCATCGTGCGCATCAAGGCACTCTTAGGACGGGCATCCCGCTATCCCGCCTCGGAAAACCACCCCCCCGCAACGGAATTCGAAATAGGCAGATACCGCTTCAACGCCACCACCCAACGCCTTTCGTACCTCGGAAGCGAAACCGAACTTTCGCACCGCGAAAGCGAAATCCTCCGCCGCCTCTGTGAAAACCGGAACGAAGTGACCCCGATGCAAGACATCCTGATAGACCTATGGGGCGATGACACCTTCTTCAACCAGCGTAGCCTGCACGTGTTCATCACCAAACTCCGCCACAAACTCTCTCGCGACGAACGCATCCGCATCGTGAATGTGCGCGGCATCGGGTATAAATTGATTAGCGGCTGAATATGAATAGTCACTTCCTGTTCAGTCCTCCTATAATCCTATAGGGGTAGGACTGCAGTCCTACCCTGCAAAAACTGCAGTACTGGCTACAGAAAAACAGCAGTCCCGCCTAGGAAGGACTGGAAAATCAGAACGGAAAAAGCATCGGAAGGGCGAATATCATCACCAATCCCATAATGATTTGCAGGGGCAAACCTACCTTGACGTAATCCATAAACGTGTATTGTCCGGCGGGCATGACCAGCGCATTGGGCGGAGTAGAAAACGGGGAAGCGAAACACATACTTGCCGCTACGGTCACCGCAAAAAGGAATGGCACAGGACTTATACCAATCTGCATGGCACTTTGTAAGGCAATGGGCGCCATAAGTACAGCCGTCACCGTATTGCTGATAAACATGGTCATCAGGGAAGTGGTGAAGTAAATCCCTGCCATCAGAGCTATCGGTCCGTAAGCCCCCAGCCCGCTTACCAACGAATTGGAAATGTAATCGGAGGCACCGGTTTTTTCCAAGGCAAGCGACATGGGAAGCATCCCGGCAAAAAGCACAATGGTCTCCCAGTTTATCGTCTTATATGCCGCCTCCACATTACGGAAGCATCCCGTGAGCACCATGAGCATGGCGGCTATCATCACCGCCGTAACGGGAGCTACCGGAATGAAGTCGAACACCATCATCACCACCATCAGCACCATGATGAGCGCAGCTACCGGAGCCTTATAATCCAATGTCACCTTAGCGGCTTCGGCAAGAGGCTGACCCAATACGACCCAATCGGTATCTTCTTTCGAGAGGCGGGCGATATCCTGCCACGTGCCTTGCACCAGCAGCACATCCCCGCTATGCATCCGTTCCTTGCCCAAATCTTGCAAGATGTATTCTTTTTTCCGGCGGATGCCCAACACATTCACGTTGAACTTATCGCGGAATCCGGCTTCTTTCACACGCTGGTTGATGATGTTCGAAGAAGGCATCAAGACGATTTCGGCTATACCTATATCGTAAAAGTCCAAGGAATTGCCCGTAGTCCGAGCCGTTTCCGTGGTATGCCCATCCATCATCTCCAAAGCAAACTCAGAAGCAAAACGCAATACGTCTTTGGCATCGCCCGTCACATAAAGCACGTCGCCCGCCTGAATGACCGTATCAGGAGAAGCCAACTTCTGGGTTACGGTCTTCAGGAAACGGTGTTGCGAAGCCTCTCCACGGCGTACTTCGAGGATATTCAACCCGTATTTACGGCGCACGTCCAACCCTTGCACCGTCTGCCCTACCAGTAAGGAACCTGATACACTCTGCAAGCGGAACAAGTTATCCGACAAGCCATATTCCTTCACCAATTCGTTCAAGGATTTTCCCGAAGAAGCATTTTCATCCTTCTTCCTTCTTTTGGAAAGGAACCATTTGGTGAGCGGCAACAAAACCACAATGCCAGTGAGCATACAAATCAAGCCTACCGGTAAGAACGAGAAGAAAGATAAAGGCTCGAATCCTGCATGGACCAACGTGTCTTGGATAACCAAATTGGGAGGCGTACCGATAAGCGTCATCATACCTCCCATACTGCTTGCAAAGGCAAGGGGCATCAGCAAGCGTCCGGGATTCATGCCCGCATTTGTGGCAAGGCTTACTACGATAGGAAGCATCAGGGCAACCGTTCCCGTATTGCTCACAAAAGCCCCGATAGCCGAGGTGACCAGCATCACTAACAGGAATAACCGCAATTCGCTTTTTCCGGCGAGCTTCAAGATGCGCGAACTAATCATCTTCGCCAATCCGGTCTGGAAGATAGCGCCACCCACTACAAACAGCCCTACCATCATTATCACCACCGAATTGGAGAAACCCGACAAGGCTTCTTCGGGAGTAAGAACCTGAAATACCAACAAGCCTATCAGGGCACAAAGCGCCACAATATCCGAACGGACCTTTCCCGAAACGAAAAAAGCCGCCGATAGTATCAATATAATTAATGTAACCAGCATAATAAATCAACTATATTTCTATTTATCTCAATCTAAACATTCATGTCCTCCATTTTGTTCACAAGCTTTCGTATTTTCCTCCATATCAAGGAATAAGTGGTCGGGATAACCCACATCGACCAAGAAAAGGGCATGACCGGGAACGGACGTACCCGCGCTGCACCGGTCTTTCGCCTCAATCACCCGGCGGAATCCTTCTATCGAAAGCTTGCCCCGTCCCACTTCGACGAGCGTACCGACCACCGCCCGCACCATGTTGCGCAAGAACCGGTCGGCTTGGATAGTAAATACCCATTCGTCCGCCCCCGTCTGCTCCCAATGGGCATGCATGATGCGGCAATTATTGGTCTTCACATCGGTATGCAACTTACTGAAACTCGTAAAGTCGGTATATTCGAAAAGCACCGCGGCGGCTTCGTTCATCCGCTCGAAATCAAGCGGTTGGAACACCCTCCACGCATAATGCCGGAGAAAGGGGTTCTTGCTTGTAGTGATGTGGTATTGGTACTTCCGATAGGTGGCATCGAAGCGGGCATGGGCTTCGTCCGTCACTCTCCGGATGCGGTAAACCGCAATGTCGGGCGGAAGCAAACGGTTGAGTTTATCAACTAATATAGATGCATCGGCCAACGCATCTATATCCGTATGCGCTATCATCAGGCTGGCATGAACACCCGCATCCGTACGCCCTGCCCCTACCACTTCCATCGGGCGGCGCATCAAAGTGGAAAGCGCTTTTTGCAATTCTTCCTGCACGCTTGCCCCATTGGGCTGGATTTGCCAACCGTGGTAATTCGTGCCGTCGTATCCTAAATAAATGAAATACCGTGCCATACGCTTATCGTGCGGTTATGTGAAAACATCCTTGACGCAACTCGTACTTCACATAGCAACGGTCGGCTTTCCGCAAGTCGCAGAGCACTTCCGAAAGCACTAACTTCAACGTATCCGCACTTACATCCTGCATGGGGCGTCCTTCGGGATGCTCTACCTTGGTGAAACGTTTCCAACTGATGTCGAACGTAGTCCCATAGAAATGGCACGAATTAAGCGAAGCGTTCCCGTTGGTGCGGCGCAAGCGTTTCACGTCATCCTTAGTGCGCAACACCGAAGTCACGATTATCTTGTTCGGGTTCAGTCCCTTATGTTTCAACGAATCGAGAAAATTGACGCCAATGGTATCGAGCAAGGCACTGGCTTTCGGGATAAGGTAAGGAATGGAATGGGTCAACGAATCCACGTCATACCGCTCGCACGAAGCAATCCGCTCAAGATAAGCAGACTCCACCTCGTCTTCGGCTTCCTCTCTCGATGCAATCGGACGGATGCCGATGCGCTTTGCCGTAGCGAGTTGCACATCATTCAAATCATTAAAACTCCGTTTATAGCTCACCACGCCCCGTATGTTGTGGGGATTGTTCAACACAATGGTACGGTCGGGTTCCATGCAACTCCCTAAAAACATCAGAAAACCGCACATTATCAGGCTTATTCTTTTCATAATCTTCTCTAATTCTAATACAAACGCAAAGGCGCAAAAGCGCAAAGATTTATTTTAGAGAAAGCAAAAGACACGGAGAGCAAACGTAAAGTCTCTGTAGACTTTGCCTTCTCTAAAAAATTATCCTCCGCGCTTTTGCGCCTCTGCGTTCGCCTTAAATATTCCATAAAACGACATAAAAACGCACAAAGATAAGGAGATTCGATGAAACACAAGATGAAAAAAGAAAGAATTTGCCCGATTAGACGTTTGTAGATTCAAAGGAATGATTAAATTTGCAGAAAAATTTAATTACGAGCAAAGACTGAATGATAGAAAAGCATATTGTACTGGAGGACATCGACCCGGTGGTCTTCTATGGCGTCAATAACGCCAACATGCAAATGATTAAGGCATTATTCCCCAAGCTACGCATCGTAGCCCGCGGGAATGTCATTAAGGTGATGGGAGATGAAGAGGAAATGTGCGCTTTCGAAGAAGCCGTATTAGACTTGGAGAAGCATTGCGCGCAATACAATTCATTGAACGAAGAAGCGATTCTGGATATCATCAAAGGGAACAAGCCCGCGGTAGAGAAGACGGGCGACGCTATCGTGTATAGCGTGACGGGCAAACCGATTACACCCCGAAGCGCCAACCAGTTGAAGTTGGTAAAGGAGTTCGAGAAGAACGACCTGACTTTCGCTATCGGTCCCGCCGGTTCGGGAAAGACCTATACGGCAATAGCCCTTGCCGTGCGGGCATTGAAAAACAAGGAAATCAAGAAGATTATCCTGAGCCGCCCGGCGGTAGAGGCAGGAGAAAAGTTAGGTTTCCTTCCCGGAGACATGAAAGACAAAATCGACCCGTACCTGCAACCGCTTTATGATGCCTTGCAAGACATGATTCCGGCGGCTAAGCTCAAGGAATACATGGACCTGAACATCATTCAGATTGCTCCGCTCGCCTTCATGCGCGGACGGACCTTAAACGATGCCGTGGTGATTTTGGACGAAGCACAAAACACCACCACCCAGCAAATCAAGATGTTCCTCACCCGTATGGGCATGAACACCAAGATGATAGTGACGGGCGACATGACGCAGATAGACCTTCCCTCGCATCAGACTTCGGGCTTGGTACAAGCCTTGAAGATACTGAAAGGAGTAAAAGGCATCAGCTTCATCGAACTGAATAAAAAAGACATCGTGCGCCACAAGTTGGTGACCCGCATCGTTGAGGCATACGAAAAATTTGAGGCAGAGAACAAAGTTGCCCCCAAACAAACAAAAACATCAAAAGAAACGGATATACACCTATAATATATATAGCAATTATGAGTAAAGCTTTAACAAAAACCGATTTTCACTTTCCGGGACAGAAAAGTGTTTATCATGGCAAAGTGCGTGATGTGTACAACATCAATGATGAAAAACTGATTATGGTAGCTACCGACCGCATCTCGGCATTCGATGTGGTATTGCCCGAAGGTATTCCCTATAAAGGCCAAATGCTGAACCAAATAGCGGCTAAATTCTTGGATGCTACCTCTGATATTTGCCCCAACTGGAAACTCGCCACTCCCGACCCGATGGTGACCGTGGGCGTGATGTGCCAGGGATTCCCCGTGGAAATGATTGTACGCGGATATTTGTGCGGAAGCGCATGGCGTGCTTACAAGAGCGGTGTGCGTGAGATTTGCGGTGTACGCCTGCCCGAAAACATGCGTGAGAACGAGAAATTCCCGCATCCGATTATTACTCCTACCACAAAGGCTGAAATGGGCATGCACGACGAGGATATCTCGAAAGAAGAAATCCTTGCCCGCGGACTTGCCACTCCAGAGGAATATGAAACATTGGAGCGTTATACCCTTGCCCTCTTCGAACGCGGCACACAAATCGCGGCTGAACGTGGCTTGATATTGGTAGATACGAAATACGAGTTCGGAAAACACAACGGACAGATTTACCTGATGGACGAAATCCATACGCCCGACTCAAGCCGTTATTTCTATTCGGAAGGTTATCAGGAACGCTTCGAGAAAGAAGAGCCTCAGAAACAATTATCGAAAGAATTTGTACGCGAATGGTTAATGGCAAACGGTTTCCAAGGAAAAGAAGGCCAGCAAGTGCCCGAAATGACTCCCGAAATCGTATCTTCCATTAGCGACCGTTACATCGAATTGTTCGAGCACATCACCGGTGAACCGTTCGTAAAAGCCGATACCGAACACCTTGCCGAACGTATCGAAAAGAACGTAATGGATTATCTGATGCAATAATGCAATTTAGGGAAACGCAGATTAGTGCAGATATATTCTCTTAAACTAATCTGCGAAAATCCGCGTTAATCTGCGTTGATAAAGCAATAAACCTATTTTTGATATAGCAAATGACTCATTATCCCCAAGAGAAAATCAAGCCTTATAACGAAAGCGAAGGGAAAGCGGCACAAGTGGAAAAGATGTTCGACAACATTGCCCCTGCTTATGACAAGCTGAACCACCTGCTCTCGCTGGACATCGACAAAAGCTGGAGACGCAAAGCCATCAGCCTGCTCAAGCCATACCATCCGCAACACATCATGGATGTAGCCACAGGTACGGGTGATTTCGCCATACAAGCCTACCGTATGCTCCAGCCCGAGGAACTGATAGGGACCGACATCTCGGAAGGAATGATGAACGTAGGAAGGGAGAAAGTGAAGCAAGCGCATCTGGACGCGCACATCTCTTTCGCCAAAGAAGACTGCACCGCACTCACCTTTCCCGATGCCCGCTTCGATGCCATTACCGTGGCTTTCGGTGTGCGGAATTTCGAGAACCTCGATAAGGGATTACAAGAAATGCATCGGGTACTGGTTCCGGACGGACACCTTGTGATTCTGGAACTATCTGAGCCCGAATGGTTCCCGATGAAGCAACTTTATGCCCTCTACTCGAAAATCGTTATCCCCAACTTAGGGAAACTGTTCTCTAAAGACCGTAGTGCCTATACCTATTTGCCTAACTCCATTAAGGCTTTCCCCCAAGGAGAAGTGATGCAAAACATCCTCCGTAAGGCAGGCTTCCGGGAGGTTATCTTCAAAAGGCTGACATTGGGCATCTGTACGTTATATTTTGCAACTAAGTAATCTGTTTATAAACTTCATGTCATGAAAAAATTTGGTTTGATAGGTTATCCGCTCGGACATTCTTTTTCCAAGAATTTCTTCAACGAGAAATTCGCATCGGAAAACATTGACGCGCAATACGTCAACTTCGAAATACCGGCTATCGAAGACTTCCCCAAAGTCGTGGCTATGAATCCCGACTTATGCGGGCTGAATGTCACTATCCCTTACAAGGAGAAAGTCATCTCTTATTTAGACCGTGTGGACACGGTTGCCGCCGAAATAGGTGCGGTCAATGTCATCAAGTTCGAACGGATCAAAGGAAAGCTGAAATTAGCAGGATACAACTCGGATGTCATCGGCTTTACCCGCTCCATCGAATCGTTATTGGAACCGCATCACAAGAAAGCGTTGATTTTAGGGACGGGCGGTTCTTCGAAAGCCATTAACTACGGTTTGAAGCAACTGGGACTGGAAACGCTTTTCGTATCCCGGAACCGGCACAACAATCAGACCATCACTTACGAGGAACTGACTCCTGAAATCATGGACGAATACAAGGTCATTGTCAATTGCACGCCCGTAGGAATGTATCCTCAGGCAGACCAATGCCCGAACATCCCATACGAATGCCTTACTCCAAGGCATCTGCTCTACGATTTGCTCTACAATCCCGACACGACGCTTTTCATGAAAAAAGGAAGCGACCAGGGAGCCGTAGTAAAGAACGGACTCGAAATGCTCCTGCTCCAAGCCTTCGGCTCGTGGGAAATATGGAACCAATGATTTTCTCACCACAGATTACACAGATTAAATTAATTAATATTCCAGTGCTTTCTGTGGTGTATATTTAATTTTAAATCTGTGTAATCTGTGGTGAAAAATAAAAAGAAAAAAGTCCTTATCGGAAGCGGAATCGTTTTGATTCTTCTTATCGCCTCGCTCATCGGAGGAAGCCTGTATATGCTCGACTTCTCCCTACGCCCCGTAAACCGCGGGAAAGACATGGAAGGCTCTATGGCATATATGCGCCAAACCTATCCGCACATCGTGCCTTGGATAGACAGCCTAAACCAATGCCGTGCCTTGCGCGATACCTTTATCACCGCTCCCGACGGTATCCGTATGCACGCTTTCTATGTACGTGCTCCCCGTCCTACGGCACACACCGCCGTTATCGTACATGGCTATACCGATAATGCCATCCGTATGTTCCATATCGGGTATTTATACAACCGCTCTTTAGGCTACAACATCCTCCTGCCCGACCTGCGTTATACGGGACTGACCGAAGGCGATGCCATCCAAATGGGTTGGCTCGACCGGAAAGATGTCATACAATGGATAAATACCGCTCCGCATATTTTCGGCGATTCCATCCGAGCCGTGGTGCACGGCATCTCAATGGGAGCCGCCACCACAATGATGGTTTCGGGCGAGAAGCTTCCCGACTATATACGGTGTTTTGTGGAAGATTGCGGATATACCAGTGTATGGGACCAGTTCAAGAAAGAACTGAAAGGAGTGTTCCACCTGCCCGCCTTTCCTTTATTATATGTGACCGAATGGATATGCCAGCTTCAGAACGGCTGGAACTTCCACGAGGCTTCGGCTCTGAATCAGGTAAAGAAATGCCGCAAACCCATGCTTTTCATTCATGGCGATAAAGATGATTTTGTACCTACGTGGATGGTGTATCGGCTTTACGAAGCCAAACCTCAGCCCAAGGCTCTATGGGTAGTTCCCGGAGTAGACCATGCCCACTCATACCGTGATTATCCCGAAGAATATACCGGAAAAGTGCGGGAGTTTGTGGAGGGATATCTTGAAAATTAAAAGAAAAGGTGTATCTTTGTGAACAAACAAAATCGGAAAGGAGATTATTTTATGAAAGCAATTGTATCATTAATCAACGATATACATAATAGTCGGTCACCTATACGTCAACCCTTGAATTGTATATAAACCTGTCTCTTATACACATCTCCGAGCCCACGAGACGG